>RCUN01000149.1_pt1 | contig 68470 bp, 65 predicted proteins | sample 2166181 | NCBI WGS metagenome assembly RCUN01 (sample SAMN09932603, study PRJNA488358) | compost metagenome | feature: garden; material: soil; isolation source: compost soil in crotononitrile-enriched culture | place: Germany: Experimental Botanical Garden Goettingen | collected 2016-01-27 | reverse complement strand
AGCGCATCCTTGGTAAGGATGAGGTCCCCAGTTCGACTCTGGGTATCAGCACCATGAAAACGAAAGCCTCCCTGAAAAGGGAGGCTTTTTTGTTTCTGTCAGTTTCTTCATTTCTTGTGATATTCCTTGTCCCATGCTCCCTATGCTTGCAATCAGCGTTTTTAAGCTGATGTTACTCGCTTGACTGCTATTGATATTTTTATCCAGATATTTGGCCGTACTTGATTGACGTAAAACGTTTTACCTGTAAAATCCGGCGCGTTTTGCCTATTACGTGGAGAGAGAGCATGGCGCAGGATAATGAATACTGTTTGGGGGCGGTTCCCGCCAAAGGGCGCAAAGGTGTGCTGTCGCTGATGCTGGTGATGCTAGGCTTGACGTTCTTCTCTGCCAGCATGTGGACTGGCGGGACGCTGGGTACCGGGCTGGCGTTCGATGACTTCATCAAGGCGGTACTGATCGGCAACTTGTTGCTGGGGATCTATACCGCCTGTCTCGGTTATATCGGTGCTTCAACCGGTCTCTCTACCCACCTACTGGCCCGTTACTCCTTTGGGGTGAAAGGTTCCTGGCTACCTTCTTTACTCCTGGGTGGCACTCAGGTCGGCTGGTTCGGTGTTGGCGTGGCGATGTTTGCGCTGCCGGTGCAGAAGGCGACCGGGATCGATGTGAACTGGCTGATCGCCATTTCGGGTGTTTTAATGACGGTAACCGTTTACTTCGGGATCTCCGCTCTGATGGTTCTGAGCTTTGTCGCCGTACCAGCCATTGCACTGCTTGGTGGCTACTCGGTCTGGCTGGCGGTGACCTCGACCGGTGGCATGGCGGTGTTGCAGCAGGTGCAACCAAGCAATCCCATCGAGTTCTCCACGGCGCTGACCATGGTGGTCGGTTCCTTTATCAGTGCAGGAACCTTGACCGCCGACTTTGTTCGATTTGGTCGTAAACCCTGGGGCGCCGTCATGATTACCATGGTGGCGTTTTTTTTGGGCAACACTCTGATGTTCGTCTTCGGTGCGGCTGGTGCGGCAGTGACCGGGCAGGCTGATATATCGGAAGTGATGCTGATGCAAGGGCTGCTGATCCCCGCCATTCTGGTGCTGGGTCTCAATATCTGGACCACCAACGACAACGCCCTCTACGCCTCTGGCCTCGGTTTTGCCAACATTACTGGCCTCAAGAGCAAGCCACTCAGCGTGATCAACGGGTTGATTGGTACCGCATGTGCCCTCTGGCTCTACAACAACTTTGTCGGCTGGCTGGCCTTTTTGAGTACGGCAATCCCGCCGATCGGTGGCATTATCATCATGGATTTCCTGCTCAATCGTGAACGTTATCGCCAGTTTGCCGATCAACAGTTCGAGGCGGTACGTTGGCAGGCACTGGTCGCCACGGCAGTCGGGGTGGCTGTTGGTAAATGGCTGCCAGGCATAGTGCCACTCAACGCGGTATTGGGCGCCGCCTTCATCTATTTCATTCTGGTTCGCCTCACCCAGCGACCGGTTCTGGTACAGGAAGCTAGCAAATGCTGATTCAACATATTCGTTTTGCCGATCGGGAAGGGTTGTGGCAGATCCGCTGTCAGGATGGGGTCATCACCGCCATCGAACCCCATGACGAACATGCTGTCGCCGGTCGGGTGCTGGACGGGGAGGGGGGATTGGCCATCGCGCCCTTTATCGAGCCCCATATTCACCTCGATACCACCCAGACGGCGGGCGAGCCGAGCTGGAACCTCTCCGGTACTCTGTTCGAGGGGATCGAGCGCTGGGCCGAGCGCAAGGCGCTGCTGACCCACGAAGATGTGAAGCGGCGCGCCATCCAGACGCTGAAATGGCAGATCGCCAACGGCATCCAGTTCGTCCGCACCCACGTCGATGTCTCCGACCCCAATCTGGTGGCCCTGAAAGCCATGTTGGAGGTGAAGGAGGAGATGAAGGCGTGGGTCGAACTGCAGATCGTCGCCTTCCCGCAGGAGGGGATCCTCTCCTATCCCAATGGCAAGGCCTTGCTGGAAGAGGCACTCAAGCTGGGGGCCGACGTGATCGGCGCGATCCCCCATTTCGAGTTTACTCGGGAGTATGGGATAGAAAGTCTGCATTACGTCTTCGATCTTGCCGAGAAGTATCAGGTTCTGGTGGATGTTCACTGTGACGAAATCGATGACGAGCAGTCTCGCTTCATCGAGACCCTGGCGACCCTGGCTTACGAGCGCGGTATCGGCCATAGAGTCACCGCCAGCCACACCACCGCCATGCACTCCTACAACGGGGCCTATGCTTCCCGCCTGTTCCGGCTGCTCAAGATGGCGGACATCAACTTCGTCGCCAATCCGCTGGTGAACATTCACCTGCAGGGGCGTTTCGATACCTACCCCAAGCGTCGCGGCATCACCCGGGTGAAGGAGATGCTGGAGGCGAACATCAACGTCTGCTTCGGCCACGACGATGTGTTCGATCCCTGGTATCCCATGGGCACGGCCAACATGTTGCAGGTGCTGCACATGGGACTCCATGTCTGCCAGATCATGGGTTATGAGCAGATCAACGACGGCCTGAAGCTGATCAGCAGCCACAGCGCCCGCACCCTGAACGTGCAGGATCGCTATGGCATCGAGGTGGGCAAACCGGCCAACTTGCTGATCCTGCCTGCCGACAACGGCTTCGATGCGGTGCGTCGTCAGGTGCCGGTGCGCTACTCCATCCGCCACGGCCGCGTGATTGCGCAGACCCGCCCCGCCCAGACCTCTCTTCATCTGGAGCAGATCGAGCCGGTAGATTTTCGCCGATGAGGTGGTCCCCCCGCACAGATTAATTGCCCAGCTATCCCAGCTTGCCGGCATTTTGCATAATGTCGGCCTGACACTTATGGAGCTGCCCCATGCAAACCTGGTTATTTGTCGCGGCAGGCGGCGCCATCGGCGCCTGCCTTCGTTTTGGTATCGCCGAGTTGATGGCACTGCTGCTGGGACGCCACTTTCCTTACGGGACTCTGGTGGTCAACGTGGTGGGGTCTTTTATCATGGGCATTGCTTTTGCGCTCATCAGTCAGGGCCACGTGGTGGAACACCCCATGAAACCACTGCTGATGGTGGGTATCCTCGGTGCACTGACCACATTTTCTTCTTTTGCCCTCGATACCGTGGTGCTGGCTCAACACGGAGCCTATCTGAAGGCACTGCTCAATATCGGTCTCAATCTGTTCCTCTGTCTGGCCATGGTGATGCTGGGGATGCAGTTGGTTGCCAGCCGGGTTTAAGGTGTCCGCAGGTCACCGGCTCTGGTAAACTGGCGGCCATTCTTTGCTCTATGGGTGTTTTAGGGATGTCGGAACAGACTAATACTACGCATTTTGGTTATAAAACCGTGGCGGCGACCGAGAAGGAAACTCTGGTGGCTGGCGTCTTTCATTCGGTGGCGGCCAAGTATGATCTGATGAACGATCTGATGTCATTCGGCATTCACCGCCTGTGGAAGCGCTTCACCATCGACTGCTCCGGTGTGCGCAAGGGTCAGAAGGTGCTGGATCTGGCCGGTGGCACCGGCGACCTGACCGCCAAGTTTTCCCGCATCGTCGGCGAGTCCGGCCAGGTGGTGCTGGCGGACATCAACGACTCCATGCTCAAGGTGGGTCGCGACAAGCTGCGCAACTTGGGGGTCGCCAACAACGTCTCCTACGTGCAGGCCAATGCCGAGGCACTGCCCTTCCCGGACAATCACTTCGACGTCATCACCATCGGCTTTGGCCTGCGTAACGTGACTGACAAGGACAAGGCGCTGGCCTCCATGTTCCGGGTGCTCAAGCCGGGTGGTCGCCTGCTGGTGCTGGAATTCTCCAAGCCTTCGACCGAAGTGATCGCCAAGCTCTACGATCTCTACTCCTTCAAACTGCTGCCGAAAATGGGCGAAATCGTCGCGAACGACGGAGAAAGCTACAAGTACCTGGCGGAATCCATTCGCATGCATCCGGATCAGCAGACCCTGGCGGGCATGATGGAGCAGGTCGGCTTCGAGCAGGTGGAGTTCTACAACCTGACTCAGGGTGTGGTCGCCCTGCACCGTGGTTACAAGTTTTAAGGTCACCTATGCCGATGGATGCCATGGTCACCGCGGTGATCGAAACCAGCCTCAACCAATTGCTGAGCCTCGACAAGCAGAGCCCGGCGCGGCTGCGCAAGCTCGTGGGCAAGGTGCTCAAGCTGGATCTGCGTGAACTCAAGCCGCTCTGGTTTGTCTTCTCCGAACGTCGACTGGACGTGCTGGCCCGCTATGAGGGGGAACCCGACGCCGTGCTGAGCCTCTCGCTGACGGCGATCGGCCTGCTGAAAGACCCTTCCGCTCTGACCCGCTATATCCGCGAGGAGAAGCTGGACTTGAGCGGCGACCCGCAACTGGTGCAAGCCTTCAGCGCCCTGCTGGGGGAGCTGGACATCGACTGGGAAGAGGAGCTGTCGCGCTATACCGGCGACGTGCTGGCTCATACCCTGTGTGGCGGCGCCCGTCAGGCCCGTCGCGTGGTAGGCCGCGAGCTGTGCCGCTCCCAGCGTCAGCTGGCCGAATTCCTCACCGAGGAGGCCCGTCTCGCCCCTGGCCCGCTGGAAGTGGCCAGCTTCAACGACGACGTCGAGGTGCTGGCACAACAGATGAAGGCGGTCGAGTTACGGCTGGCCCGACTCGAACAACAGGTGAGCTGATGACCCCGAAGGAGTTCAAGCGCCTCTATCGCATCGTCAGCATCCTGTTGGAGCAGGGCATCGACGAGCTGGTTCCCGCCCGTTATCAACCCTGGCCAGGACGCCTGGTGCGCCGCAGCCTGTTCTGGCTCAAGAACAAGCAACCTGAGCTGTGCCGGGGCGCCCGCATTCGCCTCGCCTTCGAGGCCCTGGGCCCCATCTTCATCAAGTTCGGCCAGATGCTGTCGACCCGCCGGGATCTGCTGCCGCCGGACATCGCCGAGGAGCTGGCCCTGCTGCAGGACAGGGTGCCCCCCTTCTGCGGACAGGAGGCCAGACGCCAGATCGAGGCGAGCCTGGGCTGCTCCATCGAAACCCTGTTTGACGACTTCGACGAGACGCCGCTGGCGTCTGCTTCCATTGCCCAGGTGCATACCGCCCGCCTGAAGGAGAATGGCCGGGAGATCGTGATCAAGGTGATCCGTCCCGACATCGAGCCCATCATCGAGGCCGACCTGCGCCTGATGCAGGCGCTGGCCCGTCTGGTGGCCCGTTTTGTGCCCCAGAGCGCACGACTGCGCCCCGTCGAGGTGGTGGAGGAGTACCGCAAGACCATACTCGACGAGCTGAACCTGATGCGCGAAGCCGCCAACGCCATCCAGCTGAGGCGCAACTTCACCGGCTCGGAGGCGCTCTATGTGCCCGAGGTCTACACGGATCACTGCCGCGAGCAGGTGCTGGTGATGGAGCGCATCTACGGCATTCCGGTCTCCGACATCGCCGCGCTGGAGGCCAACGGCACCAACATGAAACTGCTGGCGGAGCGCGGGGTTGAGGTCTTCTTCACCCAGGTGTTCCGTGACAGCTTCTTCCATGCGGACATGCACCCCGGCAACATCTTCGTCTCCTATGAGCACCCGGAGAATCCACTCTGGATAGGCATCGACTGCGGCATCGTCGGCACCCTGAACCGGGAAGACAAGCGCTATCTGGCGGAGAACTTCCTCGCCTTCTTCAACCGTGACTATCAACGGGTGGCGCAGTTGCACGTGGAGTCCGGCTGGGTACCGCCCGACACCAAGGTGGACGAGTTCGAGTTCGCCATCCGCACCGTGCTGGAACCCATCTTCGAGAAGCCGCTCTCCGAAATTTCATTCGGTCACGTGTTGCTCAACCTGTTCAACACCGCCCGTCGCTTCAACATGCAGGTACAGCCCCAGCTGGTGTTGTTGCAGAAGACCCTGCTCTATGTGGAAGGGCTGGGGCGTCAGCTCTATCCCCAGCTGGACCTGTGGCAGACCGCCAAGCCCTACCTGGAAAGCTGGATGCACCAGCAGGTGGGCCCCAAGGCGGTGCTCAATGCGATCAGAGAGAAGGCCCCCTTCTGGGCGGAGAAGCTGCCGGAGCTGCCGGAGCTGGTCTACGAGACCCTGCGCCAAGCGCGGCATCAGCAGCACCACTTCGAGCAGATGTTCGCCGATTTTCGCCTGCACAGCCGCCGTCAGGGGCAGGCCCGCTACCTCTTAGGGGTGGGAGCCAGCCTACTGTTGGTGGGTGTATTCTTGCTGACCCAGAAACAACATATTGAGTGGGGACAAATCAGTCTCGCCGGCGCTGGGTTATGCTGGCTGCTGGGCTGGTTGAAGACCCGCATTCATTAATTAAACTGCGCCATCAGGCGCCTATCCTGGAGAGAAAGTCATGGGTGGTATCAGTATTTGGCAATTGTTGATCATCGCAGTCATTGTCGTGCTGCTGTTCGGTACCAAGAAGCTGCGCGGTATCGGTGGCGATCTGGGGGCGGCGGTGAAGGGGTTCAAGAAGGCGCTGTCCGATGATCCGGCCGATGCCAAGCCTGAGCAGAAGGATGCGGAGTTTCCGGCCAAGCAGCTGAACGAGACGGCCAGCAGTGCCGAGACCGCCAAGCAGAAAGACAAAGATCAGGCCTAAGCCATGTTCGACATCGGTTTTTGGGAACTGGTCGTCATCGGTGTCGTCGCACTGGTGGTGCTGGGGCCAGAGCGGTTGCCGGTCGCCATCCGTACCGCCAGCCACTGGATCAGGCTGATCCGCAGTACTGCCAACTCGGTCAAGACCGAGCTGGAGCAGGAGCTCAAGTTGCAAGAGCTGCACAATGATCTCAAGAAGGCCGAGCAGTTGCAGATGAACAACCTGAGCCCTGAGCTGCAGGAGTCCATCGAGCAGTTGAAGGCGGCGGCCCAGTCGGTGAATCGTCCTTATCAACCACAGCAGGAAGCGCAGAACGAGATCCGCCCGCCACGCCCCGAGCCGGTCGCCCAGGCTGAACCCGTCGCCCCGGTGGCGCCTGCGGTGCAGCTGACCGCGGTGCCGCCGGTCAACAGCCAGCGCGAGAGCGAGCCAGTCAGCGAGTCGGCTGGCAAAGGGGAGGTGAAGCCATGAGTCAGGCCGAGCAACCCCTGATCAGTCATCTGATCGAGTTGAGAACCAGGCTGATGCGAGCCCTAGTGGCTATCCTGCTGGCGTTCGTCGCGCTCATCTATTTCTCCAACGACATCTACGATTTCGTGGCCCGGCCGCTGCTCAGCCAGTTGCCTGAAGGGACCAGCATGATAGCGACGGATGTGGCGACCCCCTTCATCACGCCCATCAAGCTGACCCTGGTGGTCTCCTTCTTCCTGGCCATCCCCTATCTGCTCTATCAGGCCTGGGCCTTCATCGCCCCTGGCCTGTACCAGCACGAACGACGCCTCGTCATGCCGCTGGTGGCTTCCAGTGCCGTGCTCTTCTATGCTGGCATGGCGTTCGCCTATTATGTGGTGTTCCCCCTGGTGTTCGGCTTCTTCACCAGCACGGCACCCGCCGGGGTGACGGTGGCGACCGACATTGCCAGCTATCTGGACTTCGTGCTGACCCTGTTCTTCGCGTTCGGGGTGGCGTTCGAGATCCCTGTGGCCACCATCTTGCTCTGCTGGACCGGGGTCACCACCCCCAAAAGCCTGAAGGAGAAGCGCCCCTACGTCATCGTCGGGGTGTTCGTGGTCGGCATGCTGCTGACCCCGCCCGATGTCTTCTCCCAGACCCTGCTCGCGATCCCCATGTGGGCCCTGTGGGAGATAGGTCTGTTCTTCGCCCGCTTCTATGTGAAGAAAGAGGACGAGGAGGAGCAGGAACAACCGGAAGAGGGGAGCTGAGGCTCCCTTCCTCTTTTCATGCATCCGTTCGAGGCGTATGGTAAGGCCCCATTGAGTAGATGGTTTTCAAATACCTGATATGTCTTCCTTTTATTCGGACCCGCTAACTTCATGATCGACATCGGTGTAAACCTGACCAGCAGCCAGTTTGCAGGCGAACAGGCCGACCTGGTGGCCCGCGCGCGCGCCGCCGGGGTGGAGGCGCTGATCCTGACCGGCACCGATCTGGCCGGCAGCCGCGAGAGCGCGGAGCAGGCAGCCGAATGGCCCGGTTACTGTTTCTCCACCGCCGGGGTTCATCCTCACGATGCCAAGAGCGTGGATGAACAGACCCTGCCCGCCTTGCGCGCGCTGGCGGCGCTGCCGCAGGTGGTGGCCATCGGCGAGTGCGGCCTCGACTACAACCGCGACTTCTCCCCCCGTCCGGTGCAGGATGCGGTGTTCGACGCCCAGCTGGCGCTGGCCGCCGAGCTCGGGATGCCGGTGTTTCTCCACTGCCGTGATGCCCATGCCCGTTTCATCGAGATCCTCCGTCCCTGGTTGCCCAGGCTGTCGGGAGCTGTGCTGCACTGCTTCACTGGGTCGGATGAGGAGCTGGACGAGTGTCTGGCGCTGGGACTGCATATCGGGGTGACCGGCTGGCTGTGCGACGAGCGCCGCGGCCAGTTGCTGCGCGAGCAGGTGGCGCGCATTCCCGCCGGTCGGCTGATGATCGAGACCGATGCTCCCTATCTGGTGCCACGGGATCTGAAACCCAGACCGAAACGCAACGAACCCGCTTTTTTGCCGCACATCGCCCAGGTGGTGGCGGCCTGCCGTGGTGAAGCGCCCGAGGCCTTGCTGGCCCATACCCGGGCCACCTCCGCCGCATTTTTCCAACTTCCTTTTTTGGAGTGATTCATGGCCATAACTCTTCCGGGCGCCTTTCCGGGTCGCCGCCTGCGCCGGGTGCGCAAACATGATTTCAGCCGTCGTCTGGTGCGCGAGAACCAGCTGACCGTCAACGATCTCATCTATCCGGTGTTCGTGCTGGAGGGGGAGGGTCAGCGTGAGGCCGTCGCTTCTATGCCGGGGGTGGACAGGCTATCCATCGATCTGCTGCTGGCGGAAGCCGAAGAGCTGGTGGCCCTCGGTGTACCCGCCATCGCCCTGTTCCCGGTGACCCCGCTGGAGCAGAAGAGTCTGCTGGCGGAAGAGGCCTACAATCCGGATGGGCTGGCCCAGCGGGCGACCCGTGCCCTCAAGGCCCGCTTCCCCGAGCTGGGTGTCATCACCGACGTGGCGCTGGATCCCTTCACCACCCATGGTCAGGACGGCATCATCGATGACGAAGGCTATGTGCAAAACGACATCACCACCGGGATCCTGGTGAAGCAGGCGCTCTCCCACGCCGCCGCCGGGGCCGACATAGTGGCGCCGTCCGACATGATGGATGGCCGCATCGGGGCGATCCGTGCCGCACTGGAAGAGAACGGCTTTGTCAACGTCCAGATCATGGCCTACTCCGCCAAGTACGCCTCCAGCTACTACGGCCCGTTCCGCGATGCGGTAGGCTCCGCCGCCAACCTCGGCAAGAGCAACAAGGCGACCTACCAGATGGATCCGGCCAACGGCAACGAGGCGCTGCACGAGGTGGCGCTGGACATCGCCGAGGGGGCCGACAGCGTCATGGTCAAGCCGGGCATGCCCTACCTGGACGTGATCCGTCAGGTGAAGGATCAGTTCGGGGTGCCGACCTTCGCCTACCAGGTGAGCGGCGAGTACGCCATGCACATGGCGGCGATCCAGAACGGCTGGCTGAAGGAGCGGGAGTGCGTCCTGGAGTCCCTGCTCTGCTTCAAGCGGGCCGGTGCCGACGGCATCCTCACCTACTTCGCCAAGCGGGTCGCCCAGTGGTTGAAAGAGGACGCCCAACGCTGAGGCGGGTAGCGTCCATGCCCCCACAATGCCGGCCAAAGTGCCGGCATTGTCGTCTCCGGACGCGGAATTGCTGCATTAATGAGCAAGTTTTTGCGAAATGTGGGCAGCAGACCCGGCTCTGGGCGGCAAAGGCTTGATAAATGGGGTTTCTGCCTACATCTTAGATGGTCCAAGCAGGCTTCTGGACGGCAGGGGCTGCAGAGCATTTAGAGGTACCGCAGATGACTAACCCTTTGCTGACAATGGACTCGCTGCCCCCTTTCAGCCAGATCCAGCCCGATCAGGTGCAGCCTGCCGTGACGCAGGCCATCGCCGATTGCAAACAGAAGATTGAGGATGTGCTGGCGCAGCGGGACCCCCACACCTGGGACAGCCTGATAGCCCCGCTGGAAGAGGTCAATGACCGCCTGTCCCGAGTCTGGTCGCCGGTCAGCCACCTCAACGCCGTGCTCAACAGCGAGGCGCTGCGCGCCGCCCATGACGCCTGCCTGCCGCTGCTGTCCGAATTCCAGACCTATGTCGGTCAGCATGAAGGCCTCTATCAGGCCTACCTGACGCTCTCCGAGAGCGACGATTTCCCCTTGTTGAGCGGTGCCCAGCGCAAGGAGATTCTGAATACCCTGCGCGACTTCCGCCTCTCCGGTATCGGTCTGCCCACCGAGGCGCAGCAGCGCTACGGCGAGATCCAGGCCCGCCTCTCCGAACTGGCCTCCCGCTTCAGCAACAACGTGCTGGACGCGACCCAGGGCTGGAGCAAGCTGGTGACCGACGAGGCCGAGCTGGCCGGTCTGCCGCAGAGTGCGCAGGCCGCCGCCCGCCAGCTGGCGGAGCAGAAGGGTCAGCAGGGCTGGCTGTTCACCCTGGATATTCCCTCCTACCTGCCGGTGATGATGTATGCCGACAACCGTGCATTGCGCGCCGAACTGTATGAGGCCTTCACTACCCGCGCCTCGGATCAGGGCCCCAATGCCGGCAAGTGGGACAACTCCGCCATCATGAGCGAGCTGCTCACCCTGCGTCGCGAGCTGGCCCAACTGCTCGGCTTTGCCAACTACGCCGAGCTCTCCTTGGCCACCAAGATGGCGGACAAGCCCGAGCAGGTGGTGAACTTCCTCACTGATCTGGCGGCCAAGTCCCTGCCGCAGGGCAAGGCCGAGCTCGAAGAGATCCGCGCCTTCGCCGCCGAGCAACACGGTCAGAGCGAGCTGGCGGCCTGGGATCTCGCTTACTACGCCGAGAAGCTCAAGCAGCACAAGTTCTCCATCTCCGACGAGCAGTTGCGCCCCTACTTCCCCGCCAGCAAGGTGGTGAAGGGGCTGTTCGAGGTGGTGAGACGGGTATTCGGCATCAAGGTGCGCGAGCGCCTCGGCATCGACACCTGGCACCCGGACGTGCGCTTCTACGACATCTTCGATGCCGAGGACGAGCTGCGCGGCAGCTTCTACCTCGACCTCTATGCTCGCGAACACAAGCAGGGCGGCGCCTGGATGGATGTCTGCCTCGGCCGTCGCTACCGTCAGGATGGCTCCCTGCAAAAGCCGGTGGCCTACCTGACCTGCAACTTCAACGGCCCGGTGGACGGCAAACCCGCCCTGTTCACCCACAACGAGGTGGTCACCCTGTTCCACGAGTTCGGCCATGGCATTCACCACATGCTGACCCGCATCGACGTGGCCGGTGTCGCCGGCATCAACGGTGTGGCCTGGGACGCAGTGGAACTGCCGAGCCAGTTCCTGGAGAACTGGTGCTGGGAGTCCGAGGCGCTGGCCTTCATCTCCGGTCATCATGAAACCGGCGAGCCGCTGCCCGCGGATCTGCTGGAGAAGATGCTGACCGCCCGCAACTTCCAGGCGGCGATGCAGATGCTGCGCCAGCTGGAGTTCGCCCTGTTCGACTTCCGCCTGCATCGGGAGTTTGACCCGGCCAATCTGGAGCAGATCCCGGCCTTGCTGAGCGAAGTGCGCAGCCAGGTGGCGGTGATGACGCCGCCGGCGTTCAACCGCTTCCAGCACAGCTTCTCCCACATCTTCGCCGGGGGTTATGCGGCGGGCTACTACAGCTACAAGTGGGCCGAGGTGCTCTCCGCAGATGCCTTCTCCCGCTTCGAGGAGGAGGGGATCTTCAATCCGGCCACCGGCCAATCCTTCCTGAAAAACATTCTCGAGAAGGGTGGCTCGAAAGAGCCGATGGAGCTGTTCCGTGCCTTCCGCGGTCGCGAGCCCAAGGTGGATGCCTTGCTGCGCCACAGCGGGATCGCCGCATGAGGCGCCATCTATGCTGCGGGCGAGAGCCCCAACTGGATGCTTTACCGTTCGATGGCGAGAGCTTCAAGCAGGTACACATTTGCGGCATAGTGGGATCGAAACGTGATTTTTGAGAGAAAAAGGGACCTTTTGGTCCCTTTTTTCAAGGCTTTTTAATATCTTGCGGAGTGCATGTTTGCACTGTCCCCGCCTCTTCAGTAGAGTCGGGTTCTACCTTCCTGGGAGAGAAAGAACCTTGCCATGAGGCGAGCACTCGAGTCTGTCTATCAAATCATCTCAAGCCTGTCTCATTCGAGTGGTCAGGGATATTTCGATACCTTTGTGAGTGAAATCGCCAACGCGGTCGGGGCTGACTTCGTCCTGATTTCAGGCAAGGATCAGGCCGGGCTCTTCTTTACCGTGCATGCCGCCTATCCCGCCTCCCTCGACATCAACTCCTACAGTTTCCCTCTCGCGGATACCCCGGGTGAGATCGTCATGCAACAGGGGGAAGCCTGGTTCAGCGATCGCACCCGGGAGCTGTTCCCCCATGCGGCCGTGCTGGAGCGCTGCCAGGTCAGGAGTTATGCCGGCGTTGCACTGAAGAGCGCCGAGGGCGAGACGCTGGGGCTGTGCAGCGTCATGTTCAAGCGGGCCACCCCCAGAATGGACAAGATCATGGGGTTGCTGCGCCTGTTGGCGCCGCTCGCCGGCCGTGAACTGGCCCTGATGTATCAGCTGCAGTTGCTGGCGCCGTCACCAGCCCAGCCGGAATATCCCCACTTCCTGGACACCATGATGTCCCATGCGCCGGTCGGTATCGGCAAGCTCGACCTGAACGGCAGGATCCTCTGGGTCAATCCGGCCATCGAAAAGATGCTGGGTTACAGCCAGCAGGAGCTGCAGCAGCTCACCGTCGCCGAGCTCAACCACCCCGACGACTGGCTGACCAGCATCCCTCTCTACGATGGGCTCAAGCGGGGAGAGCGCCCCGCCTTTACCCAGGAGAAGCGCTACCTGCACCGGGATGGCTCCGTGCTGTGGGGCCGGGTGACGGTGACCCTGATCCGCAACGAGCAGATGCATCCCGACTACCTCATGGTGGTGCTGGAGAATATCGACCCCATCAAGCGCCATGCGGAACAGCTCAAGCTCTCCCACCGGGTCTATGACAACCTCTCCGAGGCGATCCTGGTGTGCGACGCCGACAGCCGCATCATCTCGGTGAACCCGGCGTTCGAGAAGATCACCGGCTACAGCGAGGAGGAGGCCTGCGGCCAGCGCCCCAGCATGCTCAAGTCCGGGCTGCACGATCAGACCTTCTACGCCGACATGTATCACGCCCTCGAGCGCGTAGGGATCTGGCGTGGTGAAGTGTGGAACAAGCGCAAGAACGGCAAACTCTATCCTCAGCAGCTGATGATCAGCGCCTTGCGCGAGGGGGGGCGGATCAGCCAGTACATCGCCATCTTCAGCGATCTCTCCCAGACCAAGCTGGCGGAGCAGAAGATCGCCGCCCAAGCGAACTACGACAACCTCACCGGGCTGCCGAACCGCTGGTTGTTTGGTCGCTGCCTCACCCGCTTCTGCGAGCGGGGGGAGCGCTTCGCCCTGATGGTGCTGGATCTCAACAACTTCAAGGCGGTCAACAACAGCATGGATCACCATGTGGGCGACGCCCTGTTGCGCGAGGTGTCGGATCGGCTGGTGAGCCGGGTGCGCACCGAGGATCTGGTGGCCCGCATCGGCGGCGACGAGTTTGCCTTTCTGGTGCCCGGCATAGTCAACCGGCGCCAGGCCGAGGTGTTCGCCAAGCAGGTGATCGGCGGCTTTGCCCGGCCCTTCATGCTGGCGAACCAGCATCTCTATGTGACGGCGACCATGGGCATCACCCTCTGTCCCTATGACGGCGGTGATGGTGACGAGCTGCTGCGCAACGCCGAGCAGGCGCTGTTCGTTGCCAAGCGGCAGGGACGCTCCCTCGGTACCTACAGCGCCTCCATGCGCGAAGAGGTGAGCCAGCGCCACCAGATGCAGCAGGATCTGGCGGAGGCCATCAAGCTGGCGCAGCTGACCATGGCCTATCAGCCCATCTGGGACAATCGCAGTGGTCGGGTCGCCAAGCTGGAGGCCCTGGTGCGCTGGTATCACCCTCACTGGGGGCAGGTCTCACCGGCGGACTTCATTCCGCTGGCGGAGGAGGCTGGCCTCATCCAGGGATTGGGGGCGCTGGTGCTCTGGCAGTCGTGCCGGGATCTGGCCCGGTTGCAGAAGTCCGGCTTCCCTGATCTGCAGATGTCCATCAACCGCTCCACCCTGGAGTTCCAGACAATCGATCCCGAGGCGAACGAGTGGCTCAGGGTGATCCGTCACTTCGACCTGGACCCGGCGGACATCATCATAGAGATCACCGAGTCCCTGTTGATGGAGAGCAGCGATCAGCACAGGGTGCGGATCGATGCCCTGCGCGAGGCGGGCTGCAAGCTGGCCATCGACGACTTCGGCACCGGCTACTCGGCGCTCAACTACCTGCGTACCTTCCCGGTGGATCTGGTCAAGATAGACAGATCCTTCGTGCGCCACATCCCCTTCAACGAGCAGGACAGGCTGCTGCTGGACGGCATCATCAACATAGTGCACAACCTCGGCATGCAGGTGGTGATCGAGGGGGTGGAGACCCGGGAGCAACTCAACTTCCTGTGTCAGAAGGGCTGTGCCTTCACTCAGGGCTATCTGCTCAGCCGCCCGCTGCCCTATGACGATCTGGTGGAATACCTGACCCTCAATCGCCAGGGGATGAACCTGGCCAACCTGACCACAGTGAGCTGATCCCCCGCTTCTGCTATCATGCCCGCTTCCGTGCCGCCATGAGTCTTCGTTATGCCCCATATTCAGGTTTTCAGTGAAGTGCCCGCCCGCGATGGCGAGCTGGACGCCCTGCGACTGCGTCTGGCCGAGGTGGAGTTTCCCGCCCCTTTTGCGCTGGTGCTGACTGACACCAGGCTGGAGCTGCGCAAGCTGGACGAACCCAAGCTCGGCGGCGTCTATGTGGACTTCGTGGAAGGGGCCGTGGCCCACAGGCGCAAGTTCGGTGGTGGCAGGGGCCAGTCCATCGCCAAGGCGGTGGGGCTGAAGTCCGGGGCCATGCCGACCGTGGTGGATGCCACCGCCGGGCTCGGCCGCGACGCCTTCGTGCTCGCCTCCCTCGGCTGCAAGGTGACCCTGATAGAGCGCAGCCCCGTGGTGGCGGCCCTGTTGCAGGACGGGCTGGCGCGGGCGGCGCAGGATCCCGAGATAGGTTCCTGGGTCAGCGAGCGCATGCATCTCCTGCAGGGGCCTGCGGTGGACAACCTGCTGGCATTGCCGGAGCGGCCCGAGGTCATCTACCTGGACCCCATGTTCCCCCACAAGCAGAAGTCGGCCCTTGTGAAGAAGGAGATGCGGGTGTTCCAGTCCCTGGTTGGGCCGGATCTTGATGCGGATGCCCTGCTGCCAGCGGCACTGCAGATGGCGGACAAGCGGGTGGTGGTGAAGCGGCCGGACTACGCGGGCTGGCTCAACGAGCACAAACCCAGCATGGCCATCGAGACCAAGAGCAACCGCTTCGACGTCTATGTAATGGCGGCGCTGGCGGGTTAAGGCCAGCCGGGGTCGAGATACAAAAAAGGAGGGCCAACCTATGTTGGCCCTCCTTTTTACCTTGAGGTCAGCTGGCGGGGGCGAAGCGGATATGCCGCGCTTCCCCCTGCCAGACGAGATCCAGGGTCGCGAGATCGGCGAGGCTGAGGCGCTCGCCGCTCTCCAGCAGCAGATACTCGACGCCGTCACTGGCCTCTATGGTGCGAACCCTGTCATCCCACCGGCGACCGTCGCGGCTGGCGAGGATCACCGGCAGTTGCCAGCGGGCGGCGATCTCGAGCCAGTCGTAGAGGTCACAGCTGATGGGTTGATAGTCAGCCATGATGCTTCTCGCTCCTGATCCCCTGGCCCGTTACTGGAAGTTGATGCTGGTGGTGGGAGCCACCACCGCCTGAGCCTTCAGCACCTGCTCCAGTTGCAGCGGGTCGCCGGCCAGTTCCGGATCATCCTCGTCGCCGTTGCAGACCAGCGTCATGTCGTAATTGCCGAGGTTCACGAAGCCCAGCTCGTAGCCGTAGCCACCACCAGCCAGGGGCAGTACGGGGGCGCTGGCATAGAAGCCGTTGTCGAGGTCGGCCATGTCGGGATAGGCATCATCCCCCACCGGCCGCAACTCGTCGTAGAAGTAGACGAAGGCCTTGTCGGTCAGCAGACCACCGCAGAGCCCCTCGGCCACAGTGCCACTGACGGTCGCTACCTCGGTATTGTTCACCAGACGCACGCCTCTGGGTTTGAGCTTGTAATACTCCTCATGGCCCGGCAATACCATGGAGTGACGCAGGTCGAACTCGGTGGTGAAGGCGCTGAGACCGTTGGCGGCAATGGTGAAGGCATCCAGCTTCAGTTCATTGCTGGGGACCTCCAGCGGCTTGATCACACCATCATCCTGCCTGACGTAGGAGTAGGGGGTGCCATCCAGAAACTGGTTGCCCGCATCCCGGCCATCCAGGACCCGCAGCCGCATCTGGCTGTATTCGCCGGGAACCACGCTCTGGCTGGCCAGCAGGGGGCGGCTGGCGGAGCCCGGGTATTTCAGCAGGTCGATGTAGGTAAACAACGGGTGTCCCGAGCTGTCGAGGGGGATGAGTTCCCCTGCCGGCGTGCAGCCATCGTCCTGGGCCGAGGTCAGGAAGCTGGCGGTGCTCCATGCCTGCTCTGTGCCTGAGACGGGATGGATGCTGATGTTGGAAACGGCGATGCAGACCTTGCTGACCGAATCCACCGGGGCGTCGGAGAAGGCCAGGGACATCTGGGCGTTCTGTGGGTTGTCGTTGCTGTCGCTGCCGCCACCACAGGCGGTCAGCAGGGCGGTCAGGCCGATCAGGGTCAAATGTTTCATGGTTTCCGTTCCTATGGGAGAGACAATCCAACTCTAGCCGAGCTGGCGATAGAGGCTAGATGGCTGGAGGGAACGGAGATCCGGGGTTTGGTTAAAAATTAAATAAAATCAAAGGAAAGGCCTTGAATGGTGCCGAACCTGGCTGCGAAAGAGATTGTCGGAACAGATGGGAAAAGGAGCAGAGTGGGCGCGTGGCGCCCAATCAGGCTTCCTGCACGCGGGTGGGCCAGCCCATCTTCTGCTGGCGTTCCATTTCGAGTCGCAGTTCGCTGGCGCGCAGGTAATGTTCGTCCATCCATCCCTTGGGCAGAGTCAGAGTCAGTGACTCCTCCTCGGCCTGCAGAGTGAAGCTGGGCACAGTGCCCTGGGTGCGGCGCATGCAGAGGATCAGCGCGATGCGCAGGATGCGGGCCAGCCGGATCGCCTGGCGACCGGTGACGGCGCCCTGTTTTTCCAGGGTATCCAGCTTGAAGTCGTCCCGCTGGTTGAACAGCAGGGCCGACAGCAGCTTCTTCTGCGCGGGGGTGAAGCCCGGCATGTCGATGTTGTCGATGATGTAGGCAGCGTGTTGCGGCGCCTTCTTGTACTCGATGCAGAGGCCGATCTCGTGCAGCAGAGCCGCATAACGCAGGATCGGGCGTCCGTAACGCTTGGAGAGACGCCAGGCCGGCTGTAACTGGGTGAAAGCCAGGACGGCGGTATCGCGTACCCGCTCGGCGTGCTCTTTATCCAGCTGATAGCGGCTGATCAGGCTGTCGGCGGTTCTGTCCCGGGCATCACAGTCGTGATTGTTGCCGAGCAGACCGTAGATCAGGCCCTCTCGCAGGGCGCCACCCGCCAGCGTCATGCTCTCTATGTTCAGGGTCTCGAAGATGGCGATCAGGATGGCGAGGCCGGAGGGGAACACGGTCAGCCGCTCGGCCGCCAGCCCTTCCAGCTGAAGTTGATCCAGCTTGCCACAGGCGATGGCCTGACCCATCAGCTCCTGCAACTTCGGCAGGGTGACCCGCTCGCTCTTCCCTTGCGCCAGCATGATCTCCTGCAGCGCTTGCACCGTGCCTGAGGCGCCGACGCAGGTGCGCCAGCCGAGGGCGCGGTAATCTTCCGCCACCTTCTCCAGCACCGCCTTGGCGGCGGCAATGGCCTGCTGGAAACGGGCCTCGGAGAGCTCACCGTCACCGAAATGATTGTTGAGCCAGGTGACGCAGCCCATGTGCAGGCTGTTGAGCAGTTTTGCTTCGCTGTGCTCGCCGATCACCAGTTCGGTACTGGCGCCGCCGATGTCGATCACCAGCCGGTTGCCTTCCCCGGCAGAGGTCCAGGAGACCCCTTCATAGATGGTCTTGGCCTCTTCCTCGCCCGAGATGATCTCGATGCTGTGGTTGAGTACCCGTTCCGCTTCGCTGAGGAACTCATCGACGTTGGTGGCGAGGCGCAAGGTGGCGGTACCCACCACCCGGATGTTGTCGGACGGAATGTCCTGCAACTGCTCGGAGAACAGGCGCAGACAGTCCCAGCCCCGCTCCATGGCGGCACGGCTGAGACGAAATTCCGGATCGAGACCGGCGGCGAGGCGAACCTTGCGCTTGACCTTGGTGACGGTGCGCAGGGCACCGGCGACCTCGCGCACCACCAGCATGTGAAAGCTGTTGGAGCCGAGGTCGATGGCGGCATAGAGAGGCGAGTTGTGCAACTGGGCCAGTCCCTCAGTTCTTGCGTGGCGGACGGCGGCGGTTGTTGCTGTTGCCACCACCCTGGCGATCCCGCATGTTGCGGTTCACCGGCTGGCGGTTGCGGAACACCCGTTTCGGGGCGGTTACGTCATCCAGCAGGGATTCACGATCGTACTTGCTGACCGGGATGGGGTGGTGGATGTACTCCTCGATGGCCGGCAGGTTGAAGGCATAGTCTTCACAGGCCAGGCTGATGGAGTGACCGCTCTTGCCGGCACGACCGGTACGACCGATACGGTGTACATAGTCTTCGGCGTCGTCGGGCAGGTCATAGTTGAAGACATGGGTCACGTCGGGGATGTGCAGACCACGGGCGGCCACGTCGGTGGCGACCAGGATGTCCAGCGTTCCCTTGGTGAAGTCTTCCAGGATCTTCATCCGCTTCTTCTGCGGCACGTCACCGGTCAGCAGGCCGACGCGGTGGCCGTCGTTCTCCAGCCACGCATGCACGTCTTCGCAGACATGCTTGGTGTTGGCGAAGACGATGGCTTTTTCCGGCCACTCCTCTTCCATCAGGGAGAGCAACAGCAGCATCTTGTCTTCGTTGGAGGGGTAGAACAGCTCCTCCTTGATCCGCACGCCGGTCATCTGCTCCGGCTCGATCTGCACGTGTTCCGGGTGGTTCATGTGCTCGTAGGCCAGCTCCTGCACCCGCAGGGAGAGGGTGGCGGAGAACAGCATGCTCAGACGCTCGGTGGCGGGCGGCATGCGGCGGAACAGGAAGCGGATGTCCTTGATGAAGCCGAGATCGAACATGCGATCCGCTTCATCCAGCACCACGACCTGGATGTTGCCCAGATCGATCACATTGGACTTGAAGTAGTCGATGATGCGGCCCGTGGTGCCGATCAGGATGTCGACACCCTGTTCCAGCACGGCCAGCTGCTTGTCATAGCCTTCGCCACCATAGGCGAGGCCGAGCTTGAGCCCGGTGGAGGCGGACATGCCTTCTGCATCGTTGTAGATCTGGACCGCCAGCTCCCGGGTCGGGGCCATGATGATGGCGCGGGGCTGGTTGACGAGGCGCGGCCTGGTCAGCGGATGGGTCAATAGATAGTTGAAGGTCGCGGCCAGGAAGGCAAGGGTCTTGCCGGTCCCCGTCTGGGCCTGACCGGCGAGGTCATGGCCTTCTACCAGCAGCGGCAGAGACAGTGCCTGGATGGGCGTACAATAGTGAAATCCCTTTGATTCCAGACCAGCCAGAACTTCGGGTTCGAGGCCCATTTGGGCGAATTTTTCGGTCGTTAAGTGTGTTTTGCTCATGGCGGTAGGTTATCAGGTTAGGCTTGCAATAATAAACAGGATCATTTCAAATAGGGCAACTATTGCCTTTGTTGAACCATCAATAAAGCCTTAATTACTGACTGGAGTTGGAGATGAGTGACAAGATTGTTCAGCTGAGCGATGCCAGCTTCGAGGCCGATGTAATCAAAGCCGACAGCCCCGTTCTGGTCGATTTCTGGGCTGAATGGTGCGGTCCGTGCAAGATGATTGCCCCGATCCTGAACGAAGTCGCCCAAGAATATGCCGGTCGCGTGACCGTGGCGAAATTGAACATCGATCATAACGCCGACACTCCGCCCAAGTATGGCATTCGCGGTATCCCGACCCTCTTGCTGTTCAAGAATGGCGAAGTGGCAGCGACCAAGGTCGGCGCCCTGTCCAAGACTCAGCTGAAAGAGTTCCTGGACGGTAACCTGTAATAATCAAGAAGGAGCGCATTGCAATAATGCGCTCCTTGTGTTTTATCACCTAGACGCTCATCCCGATTGGTGCTAGTTTATCGCTCGTTTGCTAACCTTTTTGCCTGACTCTTTGCTTAACAGCAGCCTGGCAAGTCAAATCCGATCAGCATCAATCCAGCAGACTGTCTCCTCATTTCAATCCTTGCTTACAGACTTTCACCACTATGAATCTGACTGAATTAAAGAACACTCCTGTGTCCGAGCTGGTACAGCTTGGCGAATCCATGGGGTTGGAAAATCTGGCTCGGGCGCACAAGAAAGACATCATCTTCGCGATCCTCAAGGCGCACGCCAAGGGTGGCGAGGATATCTTTGGCGACGGTGTGCTGGAAATCCTGACCGACGGCTTTGGCTTCCTGCGCAGCGCAGACGGCTCCTATCTGGCAGGCCCGGATGACATCTATGTCTCCCCGAGCCAGATCCGCCGCTTCAACCTGCGTACCGGTGATACCATCTCCGGCAAGATCCGGCCGCCGAAAGAGGGTGAGCGCTACTTCGCGCTGCTCAAGGTCAACGACGTCAACTACGACCGTCCGGAAAACTCCCGCAACAAGATCCTGTTCGAAAACCTGACCCCCCTGCACGCCAACGAGCGTCTGCGCATGGAGCGTGGCAACGGTTCCACCGAAGATATCACCGCTCGTGTGCTGGATCTGGCTTCCCCGATTGGTAAAGGTCAGCGTGGCCTCATCGTCGCACCGCCCAAGGCCGGTAAGACCATGCTGCTGCAGAACATCGCCCAGAGCATCGCTTACAACCACCCGGACTGCGAACTTATCGTCCTGCTGATCGACGAGCGTCCGGAAGAAGTGACCGAGATGCAGCGCATGGTGAAGGGTGAAGTGATCGCCTCCACCTTCGACGAGCCTGCCTCCCGTCACGTCCAGGTTGCCGAGATGGTGATTGAGAAGGCCAAGCGCCTGGTCGAGCACAAGAAGGACGTGGTGATCCTGCTGGACTCCATCACCCGTCTGGCGCGCGCCTACAACACCGTCATCCCGTCATCCGGCAAGGTGCTGACCGGTGGTGTGGACGCCAACGCCCTGCATCGTCCGAAGCGCTTCTTCGGTGCGGCCCGTAACGTCGAGGAAGGCGGCAGCCTGACCATCATCGCCACCGCGCTGATCGATACCGGCTCCAAGATGGATGAAGTCATCTACGAAGAGTTCAAGGGTACCGGCAACATGGAACTGCACCTCTCGCGCAAGATTGCCGAGAAGCGCGTCTACCCGGCCATCGACATCACCCGCTCCGGCACCCGCAAGGAAGAGCTGCTGACCGCGCCGGACGAGCTGCAGAAGATGTGGATACTGCGCAAGATCATTCACCCCATGGGCGAGATCGACAGCATCGAGTTCCTCATCGACAAGCTGGCAGCCACCAAGACCAACGACGAATTCTTCGACTCCATGAAGCGTCAGCAGAAATAACTGCATCTTGGAATGACAGAACCGCGGCCCAGGTCGCGGTTTTTGTTTATCTATTTCACGGCTGGCTTAGTAGTATGTAGCCTCGATGTCACAAGGAAAGGGACGTCATGAAGCTGGTATTTCTCATCGGACTCTGCTGGATGCTGGCTGCTCCTGTGCATGCCGACTCCCCGCCGCAGCTGCAGACACCTCTGGTGGCAGACGAGGGATTGGAGGGGCACCGGGCGTACCTGGATAGCCGCATGGCATTGGGGCAGTTTGATGCCATGGACTCGCTGCTCGAGACCCTGTCGGTGGGGCAGCGGGAGTATTTGCTGCATCAGCTGCTGAGCGGGCTCAAGTCATCGGATGCCCCCAGCCCCGCCCTGCTGGCCTGGGTGCGGGCGCAGGCCGCCAAGGCGCCGCAATGGCTGGTGGAGGGGGAGGTGGACGGTTTCCTGGTCCAGCTGCCCGCCTATGATTTTGCCGCCGAGGCCCGGCTGGTGCTCAACCACTGGCAGCAACTGGCCTGGCAGGACAACTACCGCCAACTGCTGGAGCAGAACCGCTTCGATTACAAGCAGCTCTACTACAGCCGCAACCCTGAGCTGGCCCGGCAGCAACAGGCGCTGCTGGCCGTGCTCGATGACCAGCCCGTTCCAGTGCTGCGGCGCGAGGCCGGCCGACTCGCCTCCCTCAATCTCTTCCTGCCTGACAACCAGTTGCTGCTGCACCTCATCGAACGGACGGGCGACACCGCACTGTATCTGAAGCTGTGGCGCCAGCCCGTGGATCACGACAGCCTGGCTGCCCTGCACTCCATTTCCCGCTTCCATACCGGTCAGGAGGCGAGCGATCTGCTGATCGCCGCCAGCCGCAACGGGCGGCTGATGATCCCCGCCTTGCAGCAGCTCAGCCGGCTTTCACCGCTGCCGGACGGTGCCCAGCAATATCTGCTGGCGGAGCTCGGCAAGCATCAATATGGCGGCCTGGTGGCCGGTCTCTTGTTGCAGATGGACGAGCCCAGGTTGCTGGGCCAGCTGGCAGACAGGCTTACCCGGCAGGAGCGACGTCACACCTCGTCCGTGATGCTGCCCGATACGGGTACACCGGATGCGCGGCCAGGGTTATAATGCGGAACCTCCTGATCCCGCTAGGGTACCTGCATGAAATACAAGGACTTGCGTGATTTCATCGCGCAGCTGGAACAAACCGGACAGCTCAAGCGCATCAGCCGCGAGATAGACCCCTATCTGGAAATGACCGAAATCAGCGACCGCACCCTGCGTGCGGGCGGCCCGGCCCTGTTGTTCGAGAATCCCAAAGGCTACTCCATGCCGGTGCTGACCAACCTGTTTGGCACCCCGGATCGGGTCGCCATGGGCATGGGCCAGCCCAATGTCGGTGCCCTGCGCCAGGTCGGGGTCTGGCTCTCCTACCTGAAAGAGCCAGAGCCGCCCCGCGGCCTCAAGGAGCTGATGGAGAAGCTGCCCATCTTCAAGCAGGTGCTCAACATGCCGACCAAGCGGCTCTCCTCCGCCCCCTGTCAGCAGGTGGTGCTGGAGGGAGACGCGGTGGATCTGGACCAGATCCCGATCCAGCACTGCTGGCCAGGTGACGTGGCCCCCCTGGTGACCTGGGGCCTGACCATCACCCGCGGTCCCTACAAGAAGCGCCAGAACCTCGGTATCTACCGGCAGCAGAAGATCGGCAAGAACAAGCTGATCATGCGCTGGCTGGATCATCGTGGGGGGGCCATCGATTTTCGCGAGTGGCAGGAGGCCCACCCAGGGGAGCGTTTCCCGGTGGCGGTGGCCCTCGGCGCCGACCCTGCGACCATACTCGGCGCGGTGACGCCGGTGCCTGATTCCCTCTCCGAATATGCGTTTGCCGGCCTGCTGCGCGGCAGCCGCACCGAGGTAGTGAAGGCCCTGAGCTGCGAGCTTGAGGTGCCCGCCAGCGCCGAAATCGTGCTGGAGGGCTATCTGGAGCCCGGCGAGATGGCGCCCGAGGGCCCCTATGGGGATCACACCGGCTACTACAACGAGGTGGACGAGTTCCCGGTGTTCACCATCACCCACATGACCATGCGTCGCGACGCCATCTATCACAGCACCTACACCGGCCGTCCACCCGATGAGCCGGCTGTGCTCGGAGTGGCATTGAACGAGGTGTTCGTGCCGCTGCTGCAGAAGCAGTTCCCCGAAATCGTGGACTTCTACCTGCCGCCGGAAGGCTGCTCCTACCGGATGGCGGTGGTGACCATCAAGAAGCGTTACCCCGGCCATGCCAAGCGGGTGATGCTGGGGGTCTGGTCCTTCCTGCGCCAGTTCATGTACACCAAGTTCGTGATCGTCTGCGACGACGACATCAATGCCCGGGACTGGAAAGACGTGATCTGGGCCATCACCACCCGGATGGACCCGGCACGGGACACCACCTTGATCGAACACACCCCCATCGACTACCTCGACTTCGCCTCGCCGGTCTCGGGGCTCGGCTCCAAGATGGGGCTGGATGCCACCAACAAGTGGCCGGGGGAGAGCAACCGTGAGTGGGGTCAGCCCATCGTCCAGGACGAGGCGGTGAAGCAGAAGATCGACGGGATCTGGGACGAGTTGAAGATCCTCGACTGAGCGACCCACCCGGGCTGGCGGCCATACCGACGCAAAAGTGCGGTATTGCCGTGCCGAATTGGGTATGCTCGACTGACTTGACCACCAACTGGTCGCCATAAAAACAGTGAAACCATGAGCGAAGCGGGCCGGGCAGGCCCCTCACAAGGACAAGAATGCAACGTATCAAGTGCCGCGTAGAGGAACTGCGCGAATATGTCGACACCATCTGGCACGTGGCCCTGACGCCGCAGCAAGCGGTGAGCTTCAAGCCTGGCCAGTATCTGCTGGTGGTGATGAGCGATTCGGACAAGCGCCCCTTCTCCATCGCCAACTCGCCGACCCGCTCCGGTGTGCTGGAGCTGCAGATCGGTGCCACCCCGGAAAATGCCTACGCCGGTCAGGTGCTGGCCCGCATGCGCGAGCAGGGAGAGATCGAGATCGAACTGGCGGCGGGCAAGGCGTTCCTGCGTGACGAATCGCCACGCCCCCTGATCCTGATGGCAGGCGGCACCGGCTTCTCCTACGCCCGTGCCATCCTGGAGTATCTGATCGATACCGGCAGCAAGCGCCCGGTGTTCCTCTACTGGGGCGTGCGCCAGGCGCACTGGCTCTATGAGCAGGGGCAGATGCAGCAGTGGGAACGCGATTATGCGCCGCTGACCTTCATCCCCGTGGTACAGGAGCCACAAGCGGACTGGACCGGCAAGACCGGCCTGGTGCACAAGGCCATCATGGATGACTTCGTCAGTCTGCATGACTACGACATCTATGTGGCCGGTCGCTTCGAGATGGCGGGTGCCGCTCGCGAGGAGTTCAAGGTGCTGGGTGCCGAGCCCGAGCGTATCTTCGGCGACGCCTACGAATTTATCTGAACGCTAGCCGAGGGCGATTCACCAGTCTCTTCGGTGAGCCAGAAACAACAAACCCCAGCCAGGCTGGGGTTTGTCTTATGTGCCGACGGGACGTCGAGCCGGATTACTCGCCCTTGGCGCCGAGCTGCTGCTCGAGCTGGGCCAGCTTGGCCTCGAGGGCGGCCAGCTTCTCCCGGGTGCGCAGCAGCACCTTGGTCTGCACGTCGAACTCCTCGCGGCTGACCAGATCCAGCTTGCCCAGCTGGGCCTGCAGCACCTGACGGGTCTTCTTCTCCACCTCTTCACCCATGCTGCGAATGCCGGGCGGCAGGGCGTTGTGTATCTGTTTGGCGATCTCTTCCAGTTTTTTCGGGTCGATCATGGGGTTCTCCTTGAGCAATGGCGCCATTCTACCGACAAATCCCTCTCTTTGCCGAGATCGGGGCGGCTTTTTGCGCCACTGGCCCTGAAAGGCTCTGGTCGGGTCTGGCGATAACAGTAAGGCTGCTACCCTTTCTCGTCGGGGTTCAATTCCAGTTCCTTGATGTTGTACACAAAAAAATCAGATCAGATGACCGACCAGAGGCTTATTAATTGTTGCGTTGCTGTTAATATGATTCGGTCGGGTTTGGACCCTACCCCGTCAGGCTCATCATGGATAACAACATAAAAGAGATAAGGATATGAAAAAAAAGCTAATTTATGCGGCCGTTGTCAGTGCGCTGCTGAGCGGTTGTGGTGGCAGTGACGACAACAAAGGCGATACCTCAAGCTATCTCGATTATCTGCTGAGCGGCACCAATGCGGCGCGCCCCAGCGCCCTGGCCGCCCGTGCCAGTGACGGCACCCTGAAGTTCTCGACCGAAACGGCCGATCTCTCCAATCCAGTCTCCGCCCTCTCCACCCTGGATGGCTGGTCCACAACCCAGGCGATCCAGATAGTGCCCGTGACTGCCTCGGGCATCACCGTCAAGGCGCCGGCCGCCGGCGAATTCGGTGCTTCCGTGGCCCCGCTCTACCTGCTGGAGCTGGAATTCGACAGCGCCGCCCTGCGCCCGAGTGGCGTGAAGAAGGTGCTGGCCTACGGGGTAGACTTCGTGGTCGCCGAGTCGGCGGGCAAGCTGAACCTGGTGCCGCTCAAGCCGCTCAATCCTTCTTCCTACTACATGATAGTGGCGACCGATTCGCTCAAGGACAGCAGCGGCAACCCCCTGCGGGCGGGCAGCGACTATAGCAACTACAAGAGCACTACCGGCAGCAATGCCCAGGAGCAGACCATCAGCGGCCTGATCGCGCTGCAGGAAGGGCTGTTCAAGGCGGCTACCGGCATCACCAGCGACCACGTGATCTTCTCCGACTGGTTCGGTACCCAGTCCGGCGCCGACGTGCTGGTGGCGGTGAAAGGGGCGGCCGCCTCCGTGCTGAAGAGCCCGACCCTGGACGCTGCCGCCCTGTGGAAGCAGGATGCCCTGGGCAACACCAGCCTGCCGGGTACCTACACCCTGGCGGTGAGCGGCGGCAATCCCTTCCTGACCCAGCTGGACGCCGAGCCCTTCCTGCCGCAAGAGCAGAAGGATGCGTTGGCCGCCGCCTTTGGTACCGGCACCCCGCTCAACGGCTTGGCCCAGATGACCACGGTCTATACCGGCACCGTCAAGCTGCCGTACTTCCTCTCCTCGCCAGCCACCGCCGGCTCCTGGGACAAGGCCAGGACCCAGTCCTGGCACGGTGCCATCCCCAGCCTCTATGCCATCGCCAATGCGCTGAAGGCACAGGATGCCGAGGTGATCGGCGGTCTGGTGGGCGCCGGTGTGGATCCGGCCCTGCTGGGCGAGCTCATCGCCGATCCGAGCCGTCAGGCCGAGCTGCTGGCGGAGGCGAGCAAGCTGATCGGAGTGACCCTCACCTCCGGCGGCAAGCCGCTGGATCCCGAGATGAACGTGGGCCGCTTCAACCCGCTGCCAGCGCTGGAAGAGGTGCAGTCCGTGCCGATGCGGATCTTCGCCGCCGCGCCGCTGGCGAACATCACCGATGTGATCATCTATCAGCACGGCGTCACCTCGGTGAAGGAGAACGCCTACGCCCTGGCATTGGGCCAGATTGGCGCCGGCGCTCAGGCGAGCAAGAACGTGGCCGTGGTGGTGATCGATCATCCGCTGCACGGTGAGCGCGGCTTCGCCCTGACCGGCAGCATGGACTCGGTGACTACCTCCAACAACCCGACCCCCTATCTGAACCTGAGCTACCTGACGGTGGCGCGCGACAACCTGAAACAGAGCGTGGCGGATCTGCTGGGCCTGCGTCTGGCGGTGGGGCTGGCCAATGCCAAGGGAGCCATCGGCACCGCAGGCAGCCTCAAGGTGCACTTCCTGGGTCACTCCCTGGGTGCCATCGCGGGCGCCAACCTGCTGGCGGTGGCCAACCAGTCCATCGGCAATCCCCAGGCCGATGCCCTGTTCAAGTTCGACACCGGCGGTCTGGCGATGCCGGGGGGCGGCATCGCCCCGCTGCTGCTGAACTCGCCGACCTTTGGCCCGACGATCCAGATGAGCGTGCTCACCGGTAGCAGTGCCGCCCTGAAGACGGCCTTCACCGCCTATGCGCCGAACTGCAAGACCGCGGTGCCGACCTGCTTCGTCAACGAGTTCCTGCCGAGCCTGGATGCAACCACCCAGGCGAGCGCGGCCGGTACCCTGCAGAGCTACAGCTTTGCAGCTCAGTCGGTGTTGGATTCGGCGGATCCGATCAACCTCGGTCGCGGCATAGCGGCGGACTTCCCGCTGTTTGCCACGGAAGTCGTCGGCGATGGCGCCCTGAGCCTGTCGGATCGGGTGATCCCGAACAGCATCGCCACCGCGCCCCTGGGTGGCACCGAGCCGCTGTTCAAGGTGCTGGCACTGCAACCCCTGAGCGCGACCGGCGCGGCCAACCACCACGCTGCCCGCTTCGTGGCGGGGGGACACAGCTCGCTGCTGGCACCGGACGAGAACTTCGATCCGACCGGTGCCGTCACCACCGAGATGCAGACCCAGTTCGGCAGCTTCTTCGCAAGCGGTGGCACCATGGTCAAGGTGACCGACGCCAGCCTGCTCAAGCAGTAAGCCTGTCGGCCAATAAAAACGCCGTCCCTGGGGGCGGCGTTTTCGTTTCTGGCAATGGGTACAGGGATCGTCAAGCTGGCCTGTGATGCCTGTCCAGCCAGCCTTGCAGCAGGCCGACCAGCAGACCCACCAGATGGGCCATGTTGGCGGTCGCTCTGGCTGCCGAGCAGATTGCAGCCGCCTCGATGACTACAACAACTCAGGTGGGTCTGTGGTGCCTGTCCAGCCAGCCTTGCAGCAGGCCGACCAGCAAACCCACCAGATGGGCCATATTGGCGGTGGGGGTGCCGAGCATGTCGAAGAAGCCGAGTACCAGCCAGATCAGCATGAAGCCCATCAGGGCTGGCGGCATGGTGAGGCCGCAGGCGGGTTGCAGTCTGGCACGCAGCCAGCTGTAGCCGAGCAGGGCATAGACCACCCCGGAGAGGCCGCCAAAGCGCGGGCCACTCACGAAAAACTCGGCGATATTGGGCAATGCAGCGCCGACGATGAGCAGGATGAACAGCTTGCCGCTGCCGAGCCGCTGCTCGATCTGGCCGCCGAGATACCACCACCACAGCAGGTTGAACACCAGGTGCAACACCGAGAAGTGGATGAAGGCCGGGGTGACGTAGCGCCAGGCCTGCCAGTCGGTGAACTGGGCTAGGGTGGGGTGGAACGCCAGCTCGTCGAAGATGGGCAGGCCGATGGCATCCAGGGCATAGATGGCCAGGCAGGCGATGATGACCACCAGGGTCAGGGGGCCCGCCTGATGCAGAAAATCGGTGACCGGATCCGTCATCCCCTTGCTGTAGTCGATGCGGGCATCCGCCCGGCCGGACTGCCAGGAGGCTTCCATGTAGCGGGGGTGATTGGGCTCGGCGAGGAAGCGCTTCACCTCCTGCTGGGCCTGGGCGAGGCGCCGCTCGTCCGCCAGCCAGACCGAGACGCCGAGCTCGGACTGGGTCAGCTCGCACGGGATGCCGAGGGTGGCGAGGTAATCCACCAGCGCCTGGGCCATGCGGGCGTCACCCAGTACCAGCAGCTGGATCATGCCGGCCGGGGAGGAGTGGCCCGCCCCTGTCATGCGTCGCCTGCCTGGATCGGGAACTCCCTGCGCCAGGCCTCGAAGCCGCCATCCAGGCTGTAGACGGCGTCATAGCCCTGTTGCAGCAGATACTGGGCCGCCCCCTGGCTGCTGTTGCCGTGATAGCACATCACGATCACCGGCGTGTCGAAGTCCACCTCGTTCATGAAGCGAACCAGGGTGCCGTTGGTGAGGTGGAAGGCGCCGACCGCGTGGGCCGTCTCGAAGGATTGGGGATCGCGAATGTCCACGAGACGGGCCTCACCGGCCTCCAGCTTCTGGTGGGCATCCTGGGCGCTGATATGGGCAAACTGGTCCATTGAGATGTCCTGCAAATAGATGATTGAGGGCCAGTTTACCGCAAGCCGTGGCTTGCGCTAAGCCCGCAATGTGCCTTGCCATGTGCCGCGGGATCGCAATTTCCTTCAATATCGGCCTGGGCGGGCCGGATAGGCTGGTGGCTCAATCCTTTGCGTGAGCATCATCCATGGAAATCAGTCTGTTGTTGTCCATGTCCGGGTTTGCCCTGGCCATGTCCATCTCCCCCGGTCCGGTCAACCTGGTCGCCCTCGGCACCGGCGCCCGTTACGGCTTCCCGGCCAGCCTGCGCCACGTGGTGGGGGCGACCCTCGGCTTCATCCTGCTGCTCCTGCTGATGGGGCTGGGCCTCGGTGGCGCCCTGTCCCAGTGGCCGGCAGCGGCGGGCGCCATCCACTGGGGCGGCGTGCTCTTTCTCTGTTACATGGCCTGGCAACTGCTGGTGGACAGGGGGCAACTGGAGCGGGTCGAGGGGGCGCCGCCTGCCTTCTGGTACGGGGCCCTGATGCAGTGGCTCAATCCCAAGGCCTGGCTGGCGGCCAGCATGGGCATGGGGGCCTATGGGGTCGCAGGCGGGGTGGGGCAGATAGCCCTGTTTACTTCTATCTATCTGGTGATCTGCCTCGGCTCCATCGCCTGCTGGGCCTATGCCGGCAGTTGCATGCAGGGGCTGCTGCTCGTGCCTCGCCGACTGCGCTGGTTCAACCGGGCCATGGCGCTCTTGTTGCTGCTCAGCGCCGCCTATCTGGTGCGTTCAGCCTGACGGGTGAGCTGGGTCCTGTACTGGCCCGGGGTGGCGGCGACCCGACGTTTGAACTGGCGCTGGAAGTGGGCCTGATCCGCGAAGCCGCTGGCCAGGGCGACCTCGGCCAGGGGCTGCCCCTGCCTGAGCAGGGTGCGGGCGTGGCGGATGCGCCTATCCAGCAGATAGGCGTGGGGGGTCATGCCGTAATGCTGGCTGAAGGCGCGCACGAAGTGGGAGGGAGTGAGCCCGGCCACGGCGCTCAGTTGTGACAGGCTGAGGGGGCTGGCGCTGTCGTCCTGCATCAGCTCGGCAGCCCGTTGCAGGTGCTGGGGCGGGCGATCGTCCCAGCTGGCCGGAGTGAGCCTCGCCAGCAACTGGCGACTGAACAGGTGGCAGGCCACCTCGCGGGCCAGGGGATCCGACCCTTGCACCAGCTGGTGATGGAGGTGCAATAAGCCTTGGTAGAGCAGGGGATCCCGGCTCGCCGTCATGTCGAAGGGGCGAAACGCGTTGCCGAGGCCAGCCTCTTCCTGCTGGCTGCGCAGCCAGTCGGTATCAAGGTAGAACATCAGATAGGACCAGGGCTGGTCGGCGATGGGGTTGCAGGCGTGCACCTCTTCCGGGTTCATCAGCACCAGGGAGCCCGGGCCGACCTCCTGCCTGCTGCGCTGATTGAGGTAGTGGCTGTGGCCGCCGGTGATGGCACCGATGGAGAAGTGGGGGTGGCTGTGCTTGTCGTAGCAGACGTGGCGGCCATCCTGCACCGCCCGCGCCTCGATGAAGGGCAGGGCAGGGTCGTGCCAGAAACTGTGGTGATCCGGCATTGCCCCTGTCCTGCTCATGATCAGCCGCCGAGATAGGCCTGGCGCACTGCCGGGTTGGCGAGCAGGGCCGCCCCGGTGTCCTGCAGCACCACCCGGCCGTTTTCCAGCACATAGCCCCGATCCGCCAGTTTGAGCGCCTGGTTCGCGTTCTGCTCCACCAGGAAGATGGTCATCCCCTTCTGGCGCAGCTGCTCTATGGTGTCGAAGATCTGCTGGATGATGATGGGGGCCAGCCCCAGGGAGGGCTCGTCCAGCAGCAGCAGGCGCGGCTTGCTCATCAGGGCACGGCCGATGGCCAGCATCTGTTGCTCGCCGCCGGACATGGTGCCAGCGCGCTGCTCCAGCCGCTCGTGCAGGCGCGGGAACAGGGTGAATACCTGATCCAGCAGGCCGTGTTGCTCGGCCTTGTCGACGAAGAAGGCACCCATCAGCAGGTTCTCCTGCACCGTCAGGCGGGCGAAGATGCGGCGCCCCTCCGGCACCACGGCGATGTCCTTGCGCATGATGCGGGCCGTGCTGAGAGTGTTGATCTGTTCCCCCTCGAACCAGATGCTGCCGCTGCTGGGCTTGGGTTCGCCGCACAGTGTCATCAGCAAGGTGGTCTTGCCGGCGCCGTTGGCGCCGATCAGGGTGACGATTTCCCCCTCTTTTACTTCGACGCTGACGTCGTGCAGCGCCTGGATCTTGCCGTAGTGGGTCGATACGTTGCGAAGTTCTAACATCTTTTTGTCCTTACGACTCGCCCAGATAGGCCTTGATCACGGCCGGATTGTTGCGGATTTCATCCGGCTTGCCGTGGGCCAGCGGGGTGCCCTGGTTCACCACGAAGATGCGGTTGGAGATCTCCATCACCAGCTTCATGTCGTGCTCGATGAGCAACACGGAGACGCCAAACTCGTCCCTCAGGTTGGAGATGAGTTCGTTGAGCTCGTCGGTCTCGTGCGGGTTGAGACCGGCGGCCGGCTCGTCCAGCATCAGCAGCTCGGGCCGGGTCGCCATGCAGCGGGCGATCTCGAGACGGCGCTGCTGGCCATAGGCCAGGTTGCCGGCGGCGCGGTTCGCGAGATCCTTGAGGCCCACCTTCTCCAGCCAGAAGGCGGACTGCTCCAGCCCCTCTTTCTCGGCACGGCGGAAGGCCGGGGTCTTGAACAGGCCGGCGATGAAGCCGGTATTGAGATGCCTGTGCTGGGCCACCAGCAGGTTCTCCACCGCCGTCATCTCCTTGAACAGGCGCACATGCTGGAAGGTGCGCACTATGCCCTTGCGGGCGATGAGATGGCCGGGCAATCCCTGGATCTCCTCGCCACGGTAGCGGATGGTGCCACCGGTCGGGCGATAGAAACCGGTCAGGCAGTTGAAGATGGTGGTCTTGCCCGCCCCGTTGGGGCCGATGATGGAGATCACCTCGCCCTTGTCCACATCCAGCTTGACGCCGTTGACCGCCAGCAAGCCGCCGAAGCGCATCGACAGATCGCAGACATCGAGCAATTTGTTGTTGGTATTGTTCAGCTTGCTCATTTGCGCAGCTCCATATGGGGTCGGCTCATGGGCAGCAGTCCCTGCGGCCGCCAAATCATCATGAACACCATCAAGAGGCCGAACATCAGCATGCGGTACTCGTTGAACTCACGGGCCAGCTCAGGCAGCACCGTCATGACGATGGCTGCCAGTACCACCCCGATCTGAGAGCCCATGCCGCCCAGCACCACAATCGCAAGGACGATGGCCGACTCGATGAAGACGAAGGACTCCGGGCTGATGAAGCCCTGGCGCGAGGCGAAGAAGCTGCCGGCGAAGCCCGCGAAGCAGGCGCCTATGGTGAAGGCGGTCAGCTTGATGATGGTGGGGTTGAGCCCCAGTGACTTGCAGGCGATCTCGTCTTCCCGCAGCGCCTCCCAGGCACGGCCGAGCGGCATGCGCAGCAGGCGGTTGATGACGAACAGGGTCGCCACCACCAGCACCAGCGCCATCAGGTAGAGGAAGATCACCTTGTGGTTCGCGTTGTAGGCGATGCCGAAGAACTCGTGGAAGGTCTCGAAGCCCCCATCCTTGACGGTACGGTTGAACTCCAGGCCGCCCAGGGTCGGCTTGGGAATGCCGGAGATCCCGTTCGGGCCACCGGTCAGGGTGGTCATGTTGTTGAGCAGGATGCGGATGATCTCGCCAAAGCCCAGGGTGACGATGGCCAGATAGTCCCCCCTCAGCCGCAACACAGGGAAGCCGAGCAGGAAGCCGAAGGTGGCCGCCATCAGGCCGGCGATGGGCAGGCACTCCCAGAAGCTCAGGCCGAAGTAGGTATTGAGCAGGGCGTAGCTGTAGGCGCCGACCGCGTAGAAGCCGACGTAACCGAGATCCAGCAGGCCGGCGAGGCCCACCACCACGTTCAGGCCCAGGCCCAGCATGATGTAGATGAGCGCCAGGGTGGCCAGATCGATGGCACCGCGCGAGGCCATGAAGGGCCAGCTGACCGCAAACAGCAGCACCAGGATGGCGGTGATGTTATAGAGCTTGGGCGCCTCCTCCGGGCTCGGCAGCACCAGCTTGGTGAAGCCGACGGAGAAGCCGCTGATGGAAGCCTGGAACAGGCGACTGATCTGGCCGCGCATCAGCTGGAACCAGAACACCAGGGCGGCGCCCCCCAGCAGCCAGGCCAGGGAGACATCGAGCCGGCTCACTACCAGCAGGCGGGAGCCATCGGTCTCCAGCTTGAAGCCGAGTAGCCAGAAGGAGAGCACCAGCAGCATCAGGCTGGCGATACAGGCATGGATAAATTGTTTTTTCATACCTTCTCGACCTCCGGACGACCCAGGATGCCGGTGGGCATAAAGAGGAGCACAAAGATGAGCAGGGCGAAGGCCATCACATCCTTGTATTCGGTGCTGAGGTAACCGGCGGTGAGCGCCTCGACCACGCCGAGCAGCAGGCCGCCGATCACGGCGCCAGGAATGCTGCCGATGCCGCCCAATACCGCTGCCGTAAACGCCTTCAGGCCGGCCATGAAGCCGAGGTAGGGGTTGATGACGCCGTAATACATGCCGAGCAGCACGCCCGCGACGGCGGCCAGGGCCGCCCCCAGCACGAAGGTGATGGAGATGACCACATGGGTATCTATGCCCAGCAGATTGGCCATCTTGATGTCTTCCGAACAGGCGCGGCAGGCGCGGCCCATGCGGGATCGGTTGATGAACTGGGTCAGCGCCAGCATGGTGATGAAGGTCACCACGAAGATGATGAGCTGCATGTAGGAGAGACTGGCCTGGAAGCCGTCCTCACCACCCAGGGTCCAGCCCCCGGAGATCAGGGTGGGCATGGCGATATCGCGCGAGCCCTGTGCCATCCGCATCATGTTCTGCAGGAAGATCGACATGCCGATGGCGGAGATGAGGGGGATGAGGCGGTTGCCGCCCCGCAGTGGACGATAGGCCACCCGCTCTATGGACCAGCCATAGCTGCCGGTGATGATGATGCTCACCAGGAAGGCGCCGCCCAGCAGCAGCACAGTGCTGTCGATGCCCATCATCGTGAGCCCCGCCATCACCATGAAGGCGACATAGGAACCGATCATGTAGACCTCGCCGTGGGCGAAGTTGATCATGCCGATGATGCCGTAGACCATGGTGTAGCCGATGGCGATCAACGCATAGGTGCTGCCTATGGTCAATCCGTTCAGCAACTGCTGAACCAGATAAAGAAGGTGTTCGGACATACCGCGTTCCCTGTACTTGCCCGCAAAGAAAGGAGGGGTGACTCATGTCACCCCGACCGGCAGATTATTTGACTTGAGTGGAGGTACCGTCGGCGTGCCACTGGAAGACACCGAATTCGAAGCCCTTGAGGTCACCGTTCGGTGCCCAGCTCAGGGGGCCCATGACGGTGTCGACCGGTGCGGCCTTGATGGCGGCAGCCACGGCAGCCGGATCATCCTCGCCCGCCTTGGCGATGCCGGCCGCCAGGGTCTGTACCGCTGCATAGGTGGTCCAGACGAAGGGACCTGAAGAGTCCTGACCCTTGGCCTTGAACGCTTCCACGATGGAGGCGTTGGCAGGCAGCAGATCGTACTTGTTCGGCAGGGTGACCAGCAGGCCTTCGGACGCCGGGCCGCCGATGGCGGAGATGTCCTTGTTACCCACCCCTTCCGGACCCATGAACTTGGCCTTCAGACCCTTCTCGCCGGCCTGGCGCAGGATCAGCCCCAGTTCCGGGTGGTAGCCGCCGTAGTAGACGAAATCGACGTTCTCTTTCTGCAGCTTGGCGATCAGGGCGGAGAAGTCCTTGTCCCCGGCGGTGATGCCTTCAAAGGCCACTACCTTGACGCCCGCCTTGTCCAGCGCCGCCTTGACGCTGGAGGCGATGCCTTCACCGTACTGCTTCTTGTCGTGGATGACGGCCACGCGCTGGGGTTTGACCTGCTCGATGATGTACTTGGCGGCGGTCGGGCCCTGGTCGCTGTCCAGACCGATGGTGCGCATGGTCAGCTGGTAGCCACGCTCGGTGATCTTGGGGTTGGTGGACGCCGGGGTCACCATCAGCACGCCTTCATCTTCATAGATGTCGGAGGCGGGCAGGGTGTTGTCTGAGCAGAGGTGGCCGACCACGAACTTGACGCCGTCGTTGATCACCTTGTTGGCGATGGCCACGGCCTGCTTGGGATCGCAGGCGTCGTCATAGATGACGGCTTCGATCTGCTTGCCCTTGATGCCGCCCGCCTTGTTGATCTGCTCGACCGCCATCTTGCCACCGGTGAACTGCATGTCACCGTACTGGGCGACTGGGCCGGTCAGAGGGCCGGCGATGCCGATCTTGATGGTATCGGCCGCATTGGCCATGGAGACTGATCCAAACAGAGCCAAAGAAACCGCTGCCCTGACTGCCATTTTGCTCAAGTTATTCATTGATTCGTCCCTTAATCAGTGGATTGTTTCATTTTCCGTGTGTCATTCCGAGCCTGTGTCCCGCCAGCCCGGCAATAGATAAGGTTCTATCATTCCTCGCCGTGCAATAACAAGATGTTAAAGATACTAACCATGCGGGGGTGGCAAGCCATTTTATGAAACAAATACCCTGCCGTTTCACTATTGGTAGAGTTTAATTTTGTTTTTGTCGGTTAACATCTTCACAACAAGAGGTGTGTGCGGAAAAAATCAGAGTAAAAAACTGACGATATTTCATTCTGCGTCCGCTCTCATTTTGACCAAATTCCGTTTGCGCAAAAAGAAATGACCGCCTAGATTAGCCAAGATTGACAATTCACTGGCAGCTCTCGTTAAAACCAAGCCTTTATTCGGGAAATCTGCTACTGTTCCGCCTTTGTTATTCAGGAGACAGAGATGGCCACTATCAAGGATGTCGCCTCCCGGGCAGGCGTATCCATCTCCACCGTCTCACATGTACTCAATCACACCCGTCGGGTCAGCGAAGATGCAACCCAGAAAGTGCTTGAGGCGGTGGCAGAACTCAACTACGCGCCCAATTCGGTAGCGCGCAGCCTCAAGATCAATTCAACCAAGACCATCGGCATGCTGGTCACCACCAGTGCCAACCCCTTCTTCGCGGAAGTGGTGCAAGGGGTGGAAGCCTACTGCTTCGAGCAGGGTTATAGCCTGATCCTGTGCAACACCGAGAACCAGCCCCCCCGTCAGCAGCATTATCTGCGCATGTTGATGGAGAAGCGGGTCGACGGCTTGCTGGTGCTGGGGACCGACATCGACACCCCGCTGCGCGACATGCTGCGCATCCACAAGAACGTGCCTCAAGTGGTGCTGGACTGGGGAACCGAGTGTGATTTTGCCAACGTCATCAACGACAACGCCCGCATCGGTGCGCGCCTGGCCGTGCGCCATCTGCTGGAGCAAGGTCACACCAGCATCGTCTGCATCACGGGCCAGATCGACAAGCCGACCACCCAGCAGCGGCTGGACGGGGTGCGTGACGCCCTGGGCGAGCAGGGGCTGACCCTGAAGGATGAGCAGATCTTCGAAGGGGATTACGAGAGCCAGAGCGGCTACGATGCCATGCAGCGGATCCTGGCCCTCACGCCTCGCCCGACGGCGGTGTTTGCCTTTGACGATCCCATGGCCATCGGTGCCATCTGCGCCGCCTGGGAAGCCGGAGTCAAGGTGCCTGACGACATCTCCATGATCGGCTACGACGACGTGGAGATGGCGCGCTTCTCCAGCCCGCCGCTCACCACCATTCGCCACCCCAAGGCCGAGCTCGGCCTGCTGGCGGTGCAGCAACTGGTGAGCCGGATCCGCAACAAGGCGCTGGAAGTCGAGTCCATGACGGTCCAGCCCGAGCTGATCGTTCGCCGCTCGGTCAAGTCCCTGCGCTGATCGCCACTGCGGTTGCCCCCAAACCCCCTCCATCGCGAGGGGGTTTTTGTTTATGGGGCTCGGCTCAGTACCTCAGTGCCTCAGGGCTTGAGGCCGAGCCGTTTGGCGAGCCGGTGCAGGTTGCCGCCGTCCAGCTCCAGTGCCCGGGCGGTGGCGGCCCAGTTGCCCTGGTGGGCCGCCAGGGTCTGCTCGATCAGCGCGAGCTGGAAGGCGTCGGTGGCGGCCCGCAGGCCAGGGCCGCCGGGCAAGGGGGCAACTGGCGCGATGGCGGGGCTGGTGGAGGGGGGCAGAGGACCGGCCGCCAGGTTGAAGTGATGGCTGGCAAGGGTCGGGGCCTGGCTGCCCTGTTCGGCCCGGGCCAGCACGGCGGCGCGGTGGATGGCGTGCTCCAGCTCGCGCACGTTGCCCGGCCAGTCGTGGCGTTCGAGCAGTTGCAGTACACCGGGCTGGATGCGCAGCCGCTCCAGCCCCAGGCTGACCCGGCAGCGTTCGCAAAAATAGCCGGCCAGCAAGGGGATGTCGCCGGGGCGCTCGCGCAGCGCCGGGGCCTGGATCGGGAACACGCTCAGGCGGTGGTAGAGATCGGCCCTGAACTGCCCCTCCACCACCGCCTGCTTCAGATCCCGGTTGGTGGCGGCCAGGATGCGCACATTGACCTTGAGGGGGGTGTCGTCACCGATGCGTTGCAGATCGCCGTATTGCAGCACCCGCAGCAGCTTGGCCTGCAGCGGCAGAGAGAGCTCGCCGATCTCGTCGAGAAACAGGGTGCCCTTGTCCGCCAGCTCGAACTTGCCCGCCCTGTGGTGAATGGCGCCGGTGAAGGCCCCCTTCACGTGGCCGAACAGCTCGCTCTCCGCCACCGATTCCGGCAGGGCGGCGCAGTTGAGATAGACAAGGGGCGCCTTGGCTCGGGGTGAACCCTGATGCACCGCCTTGGCGATCAGCTCCTTGCCGACCCCGGTCTCCCCCAAAATCAGCACGTTCAGCTCCGAGCTCGCCACCACGTCTATCTCGTGGCGCAGCCGTGCCATGGCGGGGGAGCGGCCTATCATCTCCGGCTGGCCCTCGGCATGGGGGGTCGAGGCGAGCGGCTCGCTGCTCTGGCGGGCGAGCCGCTCCAGCAGCAGGGCGTTGCTGAGGGCGGCGGCTGCCAGGGCGCCCACCAGCCGCAGCTCCTCGTCGCTGATGCCGTCGAACTGGGCCGGATTCATGCCGTCTATGGTCAGGGCGCCGATCAGCGTCTGATCCGAGAACAGCGGCAGGCCGACGCAGGCGTGCACCTTGAAGTCGTCGTGATCCGGCAGCAGGCCGTCATAGGGGTCGGGCAGGCTGCTGTCGGCGGGGAAGCGCACCACGTCGCCGGCGCGGGCGATGGCCTCCATGCGCGGGTGATCCCGCAAGGCGAAGCGGCGACCCAGCACGTCCTGCATCAGGCCGTCGATGGCCAGTGGAATGAACTGGCCCCCCTCGTAGCGCAGCAGGGCCGAGGCATCCGAGTGCAGCAGGCTGCGCACGCTCTGGATCAGGCGGTGGAATCTGTCCTGATGGGAGATGCCGAGTTGCAGGTCGAGGGCGATGCGCGCCAGGCGGTCGGTCGAGATCACGATGATTGTCCAAATGACAGTTTGTTTGTGAATATGACTATATAGAGTGGCTGTCCAAATGACAATTTTGGTTTTTTGTTCCCATTAAAAACAATTGGTTACGAGTTGGCACGTCCGCTGCAATAGGGAATTCAGTCACACATTCACTATTGCCTGCTGAGGAACTGCCTGATGAGCATTCACGTCAAAAACAACATTCACTGGGTCGGCCAACGGGACTGGGAGGTACGCGACTTCCACGGTACCGAGTACAAGACCCACAAGGGCACCAGCTACAACAGCTACCTCATCCGCGAAGGGAAGAACGTGCTGATCGACACCGTCGATCACAAGTTCAGCCGCGAGTTCGTGCAGAACCTGGCGGCAGAGATCGATCTCGCCTCCATCGACTATGTGGTGATCAACCACGCCGAGGAGGATCACGCCGGCGCCCTGACCGAGCTGATGGCCCGCATCCCCGGCACCCCCATCTACTGCACCCACAACGCCATCGACTCCATCACCGGCCACCACCACCACCCAGAGTGGAACTTCCAGCCGGTCAAGACCGGCGACAGCCTGGACATCGGCAACGGCAAGCAGCTGGTATTCATCGAAACTCCCATGCTGCACTGGCCCGACAGCATGATGACCTACATGACCGAGGATGCGGTGCTGTTCTCCAACGACGCCTTCGGCCAGCACTATTGCGACGAACACCTGTTCAACGACGAGGTGGATCAGACCGAGTTGATGGAGCAGTGCCAGCGTTACTACGCCAACATCCTCACCCCCTTCAGCCCGCTGGTGACCGCCAAGATCAAGGAAGTGCTCGGCTTCAACCTGCCGGTGAGCATGGTGGCCACCTCCCACGGCATCGTCTGGCGCGAGGATCCCACCCAGATCATCCTCAAATACCTGGAGTGGGCCGATCACTATCAGGAGGATCGCATCACCCTGTTCTACGACTCCATGTCCAACAACACCCGCATGATGGCCGACGCCATCGCCCAGGGCATCCACGAGGTGGACCCCGGCGTGGCGGTGAAGATCTACAACGTGGCCCGCCACGACAAGAACGAGATCCTGACCCAGGTGTTCCGCTCCAAGGGGATACTGGTGGGCTCCTCCACCATGAACAACGTCATGATGCCCAAGGTGGCTGGCATGCTGGAGGAGATTACCGGCCTGCGTTTTCGCAACAAGCGCGCCGCCGCTTTCGGCAGCTACGGCTGGACCGGCGGCGCGGTGGATCGCATCCAGACCCGGCTGATGGACGCGGGCTTTGACATCAGCCTCTCCCTCAAGGCCAAGTGGCGCCCGGATGGTTCGGCCTTGGCCGAGTGCCGCGAGCACGGTCGCCAGCTCGCCCGTCAGTGGGCGCTGCATCCGCTTGAGGTATCCCGCCCGATCACCACAACCCAGACGGCGGTGACGCCTGCCCCGGTGATCGCCAAGGCGCCGCAAGCCGCACCGGCCGCCGGTGAATGGGACGACGACCAGCCCATGCTCTGCACCGTCTGCCAGTGGGTCTATGACCCGGCTCTCGGCGAGCCGGATCAATTGGTGGCACCTGGCACCCCCTGGGCCCAGGTACCTGACAGCTTCCTCTGCCCAGGCTGCGGCATCGGCAAGGAGGTATTTGAACCCTGTGGGGCGGAGGCCTGTGTATGAATGCAGCAACCCTGAGTGACGCCGGTGCCAGCCGGGAGATCGTGGTGATCGGCAGCGGCTTTGCCGCCCAGCAGCTGGTCAAGAGTTTGCGCAAGCTGGATGGGGAGCAGCCCATCCGTCTCATCACCGCCGACAGCGGTGACGAGTACAACAAGCCGGATCTCAGCCACGTGGTGAGCCGGGGCTGCGCCGCCGCCGCCATGACCCGGCAGAGCGGCAGCGACTTTGCCGAGCAGCAGCGCGTCACGCTGCTGCCCCACTGCCCGGTACTGGGCATAGATCCCACCCGGCGGGTGGTGCTGACCGGACAGGGAGAGTTCCCTTACGGCCAGCTGGTGCTGGCCACCGGTGCCAGCGCGGCGCGACCCGACCTGCCGGGCAGCGAGCATCTGGTCACCCTCAACAGCCAGCAGGAGTACGCCGCCGCCGAGGGGGCAATCCAGCATGCCCGCCGCATCCTGGTACTGGGGGCCGGCCTCATTGGCTGCGAGCTGGCGATGGACATGGCGAGCGATGGCCGCGAGGTCACCCTGCTGGATCTGGCCGACAGCCCGCTCAGTGCCTTGTTGCCCGCTACTCTGACCCAGCCGCTGCAACAGGCGCTGCGCTGCCAGGGCGTCAGCCTGCAGCTCGGGTTGGGCATCGCCAGGATAGACGCCCAGCCTGGCGATGGCTGGCGCGTCACCCTGACCGATGGCCGCGTCAGCGAACAGGATCTGGTGATCGCCGCGATCGGCCTTAGGCCGAACCTGACCCTGGCCCGGCAGGCCGGGCTGGAGGTGGAGCGCGGCATCCTGGTCGACGACAGGCTGCAGACCAGCGATCCCCATATCTTCGCACTGGGGGATTGCGTGCAGTGGCGGGGCCAGCTGCTCCCCTTCCTGCAACCCATAGTGCTGGGAGCCAATGCGCTGGCGCGGACCCTGCTCGGCACGCCGACCCCGCTGACCCTGCCGCCCATGCTGGTGAAGGTGAAGACCCCGCGCTACCCGCTGCAACTGGCGGGCCGCACCCGGGGTGAGGATCTCGCCTGGCAGTGCCGCTGGAACAGCCACGGTATGGTGGCCGAGGCGCGCGACGAAGCCGGCGAGCTGTGCGGCTTCGTGGTGGGGGGCGATCAGATGAGCGCCGCCTTCCCGCTGCTGCGTCAGCTGCCCCGTTAACCCCTTTCATTGCACCGGCCGGGTCGACCCGGCCACTCGAGGAGAACTGATATGGCCATGCAACTGATCCCGTCTCACTGGGTGGTGCGTCGTTCCACCCCCTTCTTCACCCGCGAGAATGTGCCCCAGGCCCTGCTCACCCACCACAACACCGCGGCCGGCGTGTTCGGCCAGCTCTGCGTGATGGAGGGGTCCGTGACCTACCACGGTTTTGCCGACGAACAGGCCGAGGAGCCGGAACTGAGCCTGGTGATCCGGGCCGGGGAGTTTGCCACCAGCCCGCCCCGGTACTGGCACAGGGTCGAGCTGTCGGAGGACGCTCGCTTCAACATCCACTTCTGGGCCGAGCAGGCCGAGTCCGACCAGCCGCTGTTCAACAGCCGCAAAGGATGAGCGCCGGCGGGGGACAATCCTGTGGAATGCCCCCTCTGCCCATGCAGATCAAAACAATCAACTCAGATGTTCGTTATCCTGCCCCCCTTATCCGAATGAGTTCCATGAGGGAGAGGCATGAGCCTGATTGAAGCCATGACCATGGCCGCCGGCCTGGTCTATCTGGTGCTGCTGGCGTGGCAGGCGCGATCCGGTTGGCCGTGGTGCCTCGCCCTCGGCCTGTTGTTCCTGCTCTGGCTGGTGGCGACGGACAGCCTGCTCTGGCTCGCGTTGGGGCTGGTGGTCGTCCCCCTCGCCCTGTGGCACAGATACAGACCGCAACCGGCACTCGGTGAGCTCGGCAGCCAGCCGCTGCGGGCCTGGGCCCGCCATCTGCTGCTGCTCTGCTGGGGGCTGGTGGCGGTGCAATATGGTCTGCATGTCTGGCTGCTGGGTCAGGGAACGAGTCCCTGGTTGGTTCGCCCGGACGTGGTGGACGGCTTCCTGCCCATCGCCGGCGGGCTCGGGCTGCGGGCCTGGCTTGGGCAGGGGCTGGTGGATCCGCACCATCCGGCGGCCACCATCACGGTGCTGGTGCTCAGTCTGTCGGCCCTGCTGCTGGGGCGGGCGTTCTGCGCCTGGTTCTGCCCGATCGGGCTGGTGGGTGAGTGGCTGCATCGCCTGCGCAACCGCCTGCTGCCGGGGGAGTGGACGCCGCCGCGCTGGCTGGATTGGCTGCTGCGGGCCCAGAAATTCCTGGTGCTCGGCTTTTTGCTCTTCATCATATTGCTGGCGGTGCCCGCCGCAGCCCTGCCGGGCTATCTCGCCAGCCCTTACCATCAGGCCGCAGACATGAAGATGGGGGCCTTCTTCTTCAACCTGTCCCTGGTCTCCGGCCTCTGCCTCGGCTGGGTGCTGCTGCTCACCGCTACCTTCCGCCAGGGCTTTTGCCGTTATCTCTGTCCCTATGGCGCCTGGCTCGCCCTGCTCGGTCTGTTGACGCCCCTGCGCATTCGCCGTGACCCGGTCCGCTGCCTGCGAAGTTCCGGTCACGACTGCGACAAGTGCAGCCGGGCCTGCCCGTCACGCATTCAGGTGCACCAGCTCATCGCGGTGCGAAGCCTGGAGTGCACCAGTTGTCTGAGCTGCGTCGCCGCCTGCCCCAGGCGGGCCGATGCGCTGCACCTTGGCACACCACGCCGCCGGCTCAGCCCCCGGCGGTTGCTGGGGCTGCTCTGCCTGTTGCTGCTGGTGTTGCCGCTGCTCTCCTACGGCCTGCTGGATATCTGGGTCAGCCAGACACCGCTGGCCGACCGTCATGACTTGCTGCAGCGGTTGCCCTGGCTGAATCATTGAGCCATCGGCCAGGGAGAGTGCGCGTCAGGGGGCGCGAGCCGGGGTGTATAAAAATCCCCCGTCAAACTGTTAGCGCCATCCCAAATTGCTCATGTTGCAATTGATCATATGCAAGGGCTCACCATAATGGACCCTGTTAATGGGCGTTGTTAATTCCAACCAGATGAGCAACAACATGCATATCAAGGTCAGCTATCCCAAGTGGTTTACCCTGGACCATAAAATCGCGTTCTTCTTCCCGCTGTAATATCCCCCGCGGTGCTTGTGCATTTATCTGGATGCAACGAGTCCGTCTGAATACCTAATCTGAAATAATCTGCACCTTCATTCACCTTGTTTATTGGCGAGGCGATGTCGTGCACCCGATCTCATTATTTGCTACCTGCCAACTGCTTATTGATGGCGGGTGATGAGATTCATCCTGAATATTTAAAGCAAGGGTGTCTATCCATGGAAAACTTCAAGCATCTTCCCGAACCGTTCCGCATTCGTGTCATCGAGCCGGTCAAGCGTACCACCCGTGCCTACCGGGAGGAGGCCATCGTCCGGGCGGGCATGAACCCCTTCCTGCTGGACAGTGAAGACGTCTTCATCGACCTGCTGACCGACAGTGGCACCGGCGCCATCACCCAGGACATGCAGGCTGCCATGCTGCGCGGCGACGAGGCCTACAGCGGCAGCCGCAGCTACTACGCCCTGCAGCGGGCGGTGCAGGAGATCTTCGGTTATTCCCTTACCATCCCGACCCACCAGGGACGCGGCGCCGAGCAGATCTACATCCCGGTGCTGATCAAGAAGCGGGAGCAGGAGAAGGGGCTGGATCGCAAGAAGATGGTGGCGCTCTCCAACTACTTCTTTGACACCACCCAGGGTCACACCCAGATCAACTGCTGCGTGGCGAAGAACGTCTACACCAAGGAGGCGTTCGACACCTCGGTTACCGCCGACTTCAAGGGCAACTTCGATCTGGTCAAGCTGGAGGAGGCCATCCTGGAGGCGGGTCCCGCCAATGTGCCCTACATCGTCAGCACCATCACCTGCAACTCCGCCGGTGGCCAGCCGGTCTCCATCGCCAACCTGAAGGCGGTGTACGCCATCGCCCGCAAGTACGACATTCCGGTCATCATGGACTCGGCCCGCTTCGCCGAGAACGCCTACTTCATCCAGCAGCGCGAGCCCGGCTACGCCGACTGGAGCATAGAGGCGATCACCCTGGAGTCCTACAAGTACGCGGACGGCCTCGCCATGTCGGCGAAGAAGGATGCCATGGTGCAGATGGGGGGGCTGCTCTGCTTCAAGGACGACAGCATGCTGGACGTCTACACCGAGTGCCGCACCCTGTGCGTGGTGCAGGAGGGTTTCCCGACCTACGGCGGTCTGGAGGGCGGTGCCATGGAACGGCTCGCGGTGGGCCTGCGAGACGGTATGCGCCAGGACTGGCTGGCCTATCGCATCGGTCAGGTGCAGTACCTGGTGGATGGTCTCGAGGCCATCGGCGTGGTGTGCCAGCAGGCGGGCGGCCACGCGGCCTTCGTGGATGCGGGCAAGCTGCTGCCCCATATCCCGGCGGATCAGTTCCCGGCCCACGCCCTGGCGTGCGAGCTCTACAAGGTCGCGGGCATCCGGGCGGTGGAGATCGGCTCCCTGTTGCTGGGACGGGATCCCGCCACCGGCAAGCAGCACCCCTGCCCGGCGGAGCTGCTGCGTCTCACCATACCGCGTGCCACCTATACCCAGACCCACATGGACTTCGTCATCGAGGCCTTCGGCGAGGTGAAGAAGAACGCCAGGAACGTGAAGGGGCTCGACTTCATTTATGAGCCGGCGGTACTGCGCCATTTCACCGCCAGACTGAAAGAGGTCGACAATAATAAGCAAGCGACCAGCAACAAGAATGAAAAATTAATAGAAGCATAACGAGTCAGGGGCACTTTATCGGGTGCCCCTTTTTTTTCGCAGCTCTGTGAAATTTCGGGAGTGACAACACATGACATCGAAACCATCCGTGACGGGAGGGGCCTGCATTATTGCCAGCGTCTGTGTCGGCGCCGGCATGCTGGGATTGCCGAGTGCGGGGGCGGGCGCCTGGACCAGTTGGTCATCGCTGGCCATTATTCTCACCATGATCATCATGACGGTCTCCGGCTGGATGTTGCTGGAAGCCTTCAAGTCCTATGAATTGACCGCCTCTTTTAATTCGGTGACCAAGGATCTGCTCGGTCACAAAATAAATGTCTTCAACAATCTGACAGTCTATTTCGTCGGCGGTATTCTGCTGTACGCCTATATCACCTCCTCGGGTCTGATCCTGAGCGGCCTGCTCGGCATCAATAGCCAGCTCGCCTCCGTGCTGTTCGTGCTGGTGTTCTCCTGCTTCGTCTGGCATTCGACCCGGGCGGTGGATCGGATTTCGGTCGTCTTGATCGTCTTTATGGTGCTGAGCTTCGTGTTCGGGGTATCGGGCCTTGCCGCCAACATAGACGCGACCAGGCTGTTCCACTCCCTCACCGAGGAGCTGGGTCAGGCGCCCTATGCCCTGGCCATGTTGCCGGTGGCGCTGACGTCCTTCGGCTACCACCACTCGGTGGCGTCGATGCGGGCCTATTACGGCGAGGAGCAGAAGGCCAAGCAGGCGATCCTGGGGGGCACCCTGATCGCGTTGGCGCTCTACCTGCTGTGGCTGCTGAGCATCTTCGGCAACCTGCCCCGCAGTGCCTTCGGCCCCGTTATCGCCAAGGGGGGCGACGTCGATGTGCTGCTCGGGGCGCTGGCCTCGGTGATCGAATCCAAGCGGGTATCCAACGCCATCAACCTCTTCTCCATGGCGGCCATCCTCTCCTCCTTCATCGGGGTCGGGCTCGGGGTATTCGACTATCTGGCGGATCTGTTCAAGTTCGACAACAGCCGCGCCGGCCGTGCCAAGTCCTGGGGTGTGACCTTCCTGCCACCTCTGCTGCTCTCCTTGCTGTTCCCCTTCGGCTTCGTGGTGGCCATCGGTTATGCCGGGGCCGCGGCGACCGTCTGGGCCTGCATCATTCCCGCCCTGCTGGCGAGGAAGTCCCGGGAGCTGGCGCCACAAGGGGGCGGTTTCAAGGCGCCCGGCGGCCAGCCCATGGTGGTGGCCGTCATCGTCTTCGGGGTGCTGACGGCCGTCTTCCATCTGATGGCCATGGCGGGCATGTTGCCCATCTATACGGGATAACCTGGATCCTCCGGGAAACCGACACGGGGCGCCTGCGGGCGCCCTTGTCGTGTCCGGGGCCTGAGACGCCCCAAACTTGGGGTTAACGGCTGGACATCGCCCCCATTTCCCGTCAATTCGTCCCCGTATTTGATACCTGAGGGGGAGCAGGGTAAAGTCACACCCCCAACATGGCCGCCCTGCTGCCATGTTGGGATCGGTAGCTAGCCTCAGCCACGTCTTGCCTCGCTGACGCAGAAGCAAGCGGCCAGGGCGCCGATAGCACAGCTTCTGCCGCCGATGCAGCAGCAAGCGGCCAGGGCGTCGATAGCACAGCTTCTGCCGCCGATGCAGCAGCAAGCGGCTGGCCACCGATAGCACAGATGAGCGCGATCTTACGATGACAACCGGCGTAGCAGATGCAACGGTCCGCGGTCGCGACCAGATCAACAATCGTCTTTGGGGAAGTAAATGGAACATAAACCATCGTTGGTGGGCGGGGCATGCATCATTGCCGGCGTCTGTGTGGGGGCTGGCATGCTGGGCCTGCCGAGTGCGGGCGCGGGGGCCTGGAGCCTCTGGTCCATGCTCGCGGTGGCGTTGACCATGGTAGTGATGACGATCTCTGGCTGGATGCTGCTCGAATCCTACAAGGGTTATCCGCTGCGCGTCTCCTTCGATACCGTTACCCGGGATCTGCTGGGGGAGAAGGTCAATGCCCTCAACAATCTCAGCGTCTATTTCGTCGGCGGCATCCTGCTCTACGCCTACATCACCTCGGCCGGTCTCATCATAGATGGCATGACGGGGATGGGCAGCCACTGGTCCTCGGTGCTGTTCACCCTGGTCTTCTCGGTGCTGGTGTGGCACTCCACCCGGGCGGTAGACCGCATCTCGGTGCTGCTGGTGATCCTGATGGGATTGAGCTTTGTTTTTGGCATCTCCGGCCTGTCGATGAACATTCGCCTCGATCTGCTGCTCGATCGAGTCGGCAGTGAGACCCACTACGCCCAATATGCCCTGGTGATGCTGCCGGTGGCGCTCACCTCGTTCGGCTATCACCACTCGGTGTCGTCCATGCGGGCCTACTATGGCGAGGAGCGCCGCGCCAGCCGCGCCATCCTGGGGGGGACTGTCATCGCCCTGACCTTCTACCTCATCTGGCTGGCCAGCGTGTTCGGCAACCTGCCGCGCAGCGAGTTCGGCCCGGTGATCGCAGAGGGGGGCAATGTGGATGCCCTGCTCAAGGCCCTGGGCTCGGTGATCGAATCCCAGGCGGTGGCCAATGCCCTCAACGCCTTCTCCATGGCGGCCATTCTCTCCTCCTTCATCGGGGTGGGCCTGGGGGTGTTCGACTATCTGGCGGATCTGTTCAAGTTCGACAACAGCCGCGCCGGTCGCGCCAAGTCCTGGGGCGTCACCTTCCTGCCGCCTCTGGTGCTCTCCTTGTTGTTCCCGTTCGGCTTTCTGATGGCCATCGGCTATGCGGGCGCAGTGGCCACCCTGTGGACCTGCATCATACCGCCCCTGCTGGCCTGGAAGGTGCGCAAGGCGGCGCGTAATGGCAACCAGGGCGAGGGCTTCCGTGCGCCCGGCGGTATCTTGATGATCGTCTTGGTGATCCTGTTCGGCGTGCTGACTGCCGCCTTCCATCTGCTCAACATGGCGGGGTTGCTGCCCGCCTACAAGGGCTGACAAGCCCGCTGATGCAGCGAAAAACGGCGCCCTCGGGCGCCGTTCTCTTTTGGGCGTCACGGGCAGACGGGATGGACACTTCGCCCGCCATCGAAGCGTTGTCCCGGCCATGGCTGTACTCTGCGGACTCGAGTCACCAAGGAGAAGAAGGGATGTACGATATTCTAAAGTTGGGACATCCACCGAGAGTTGATATCGATGAGGGAAAATAGGGTGTACAGCGATGGGTGTCCTGAAATGGTTTCTTGTTCAGATCTCGGCGAAAGGTGCCGTTAAAGCTTGCCTGCTGCTGATTGGCCGCCGCACTGTTCAGTGCTTGGTGCGGATGGAGCGATCAGTATGGGCAGGGTATAGATGCCGGCGGCAAAGCACGCCGTCCCCACCAGTAGGGGGGCCAGCAGCTGGGCCAGGGTCTTGCTGCATAACGCCTCGGTCGTCACGACGTGATGGCTCCACGACAGCGCATCGGTGCAGGGGTCTGTAGGGGCTATAGTCAGACAGATGGCGCCTGCGAGTCACAGCCTGTCTCCGGGCTGCCAGCTTGCGATCACCCCGTCCATCCACCAGACAGCTGCGCCCGGCAGCACGGCCGCCATGGTAGTCAGGCCGTGCGTGATCCTGTTTTGCATCGTATTCACCCAATTGGGAGAGAGATGTTATGTGCAAACACCTATTGGCCCTGGGCGTGCTCGCGGCCATCACCCTGATCACACCGGTTCAGGCCGAAGAGAAGGCCGGCATGCCAGCCATGACAGATGAGGCGATGATCGCCAGCGCCATGGCGGCGGCCCCCGTCAAGGTCGGAGCCGGCGCTACCATAGTGGCCATGGGCGCCGACGGAAAGATGCGTACCCTGCGTGAGGGCAGCAACGGCTTCACTTGCATGCCCGACAACCCGGCCACACCGGGTCCGGATCCCATGTGCATGGACGTGGCCGCGATGGCCTGGGCTCACGCCTGGATCAGCCACGAGATGCCGCCGAAGGGCAAGATCGGCTTCATGTACATGCTCAAGGGCGGCACCGATGCCAGCAACACCGACCCCTACGCGACCCAACCCACCACCAGCAACAACTGGTTGCAGACCGGGCCCCACGTGATGATCGTCGGGGCGGATGATGCCTTTTACGATATGTATCCGAAGGGTGCAGATCCGGACACGTCGGCCCCCTACATCATGTGGTCGGGCACTCCCTATCAGCACCTGATGGCGCCAGTGGAGTAAGGGGTTCCGTGCAGTCGAGTCGGCACGGTTCGCCGCTGCCGATCATCAAAAGGCGCCCTCTGGCGCCTTTTGTATTGGGTTCGCAGTAAATTAGGACACCCATCAATTGGAAATGGTGGATAACTTGAAAGCCCCGTTCATGTGCAGACTGATTCGACGATTTGAAACGGTGGTGGTAGTGCTAGCTGTGAGGTTGAACGAGCGTCAGTGGCTGACCACGTGGTAGTAAGGCGTATCGGCGAGGCTGATCTGGCGTGAACGGGCGATGGTCATGGCGGCTCTCTCCTTGGGTCTCTCGGTGTAAGGAAAGTGGAGGGGGAGTGAGTTGTCAAAGCTGGGGTTAGGTGGGTGTTCCAGTTTTTCCCTCCGGGCAAGGCCAGCTGGCACGAAAACGGACACCCTCGGGTGTCCGTTTTTTATTTTGGCGGGGGTGAGGACGCTCAGTGCAGGCTGCGATGGCTCAAAGGCTGGCGAAATCCACCTTGGGCAGGGTTTCGAAGCCGGGGCGGGCGAACAGGTAGCCCTGCATCAGGCTGATGCCCATCTCCCGCAGGCAGGCCATCTCTTCGCGGGTCTCGATCCCCTCCGCCAGCGGAGTGATCTTCAGCTCCGCAAACAGCGCCAGACAGTGGCGTACTATGGCTTGCCGGGTCGGGTCCTGGTCGATGCCGCGCAGCAGATGCATATCGAGCTTGATGATATCTGGCAGAAAATCGGCCAGCAGGTTGAGGCCCGAGTAACCGGCGCCAAAGTCATCCATCGCCGTCTTGAAGCCTAGGGCCTGATAGTGATCGACGATGCCGCGAATATGCTGGTTATCCAGCAACTGCTCCACCTCGGTCAGCTCGAACATGATCTGCTCGATGGGGAAGTTGTGCTCGCGGGCCGCCTGCAGGGTGGTGCGGATGCAGCGCTCCGGGCGGTAGACCGCATTGGGCAGAAAATTGATGCTCAGCATCCCCTTCATCCCGAGTCTGGCCGCCAGCGCGATGGCCTTGATGCGGCACAACTGATCGAAGCGATAGCGATTGCTGTCGTTGACCCGGGCAATCACCGAGTGCGCTGATTCGTTGTTGAGCCCCCGCACCAGCGCCTCATAGCCGAAGAGGGTGCGGTTGCGGCAATCGATGATGGGCTGGAAGGCCATGGTGAAATCGAAGTCGAGATCCACCTGCTCCTGACACTGTTGGCAGATGGACGGGGCGGGGGCGGAAGGTATATCCATGACGTTCCTCACAAGGGTGATGTTGGCGCGGAGCTCTGGCTCAAATGATAACAGCTCATCTCTCCCGAGAGGGGTAATTCCGGTGATCGGGTCGGGATCGGGGATAAGATTGCGCCCATCTCCCGCCAGTGTTTAGAACCGGCCAGCACCGCTGGCGTGATTTACGCGAACGTCCGATTACGCTTCGCTAATCGAACCAGTGGGCCTAATATGAAGCCAATTTTCATATCGGGGCTGTTAAGATGGAAGATAAGATAAAAAACTTTCAAAAGAAAAGTGCAACTTTATATATTGGTTCCAAAAAATATCGCCTTGATTCATTAAAGTACAAGTCTAACGAAGATAAAATAGAACTGATGAGGACATGGTTTTTTGAAAATTATTCAGACCCTATAGATCTGCCATATAATGGCCGTGAAGGTGGCTATCAATATATACATGGTGGTCCATATAATGCAGGTGAAGAGCTATTTGGTATGTTTTCTGAATATGTCGAAGATCGCTTTATTGAAGAGCTTGCTGATGACTTGAACTCTGAAAATTACGAGTGGGGCAGAAACCCAGATAAATCAGACTGGTATTATGAACAGTTCGTAGACTTGATGGAAAACCAATATGAAGATATTTATTCTTATGTTAGTCCATTGAAGTCTTTTAATGAAAGCATTGGTCACATTAGAGAAATGCTTGAGATTCAGGTTGCTCCAAAAAAAGAGCGATATATGCTTGGTATGCTGCAAGTTAATATTATTACTGCAATGGAAACATATCTAGCTGAAGCTTTCATCTCGTCACTAGAGCGGGATTCTCGTTTCATTTTTAATTTTTTGAGTCAAAGCGAAGAATACAAAGGTAAGAACATCCCAATGAGCCGCTTGTTCTCTTCACCTGTCGATATAGAAAAACAATTAGAGGAAATAAAAAGAGATATTAAGGCAAGTTTAGTTGATAAATTATGGCATAAGCTGAAGTCTATAGCGGTGCCATTGTATAAGATTACATATGGTATAGAATTTCCAAGAGATATTGGATTATTATATAAAGCAGTTTCCCAACGACATGATTGGGTTCATCGAAATGGAAAGGACAGGCATGGGGAGCTTTTAGAGATATCAAAAGTGACAATTATTGAATTAATTGAAAAAGTAGAGGGGTTAATACAGGCTATTGATAGTCAGTTTGAAACCATCCTACCAAATGTGGAACGTGACTTTTAATAACTAGATAAATTTATGACGTATCATTAAAAACGGCGCCTTTACGGCGCCGTTTTTAATATCACTTACCCAACCAACATCACTGCAGCAGGGAGATATCCGCGACTTGCAGGAACAGGTTGCGCAGGTTGTTCAGCAGTGCCAGACGGTTGGCCTTGAGGGCCTCGTCGTCGGCCATCACCATCACTTCGTTGAAGAAGGTGTCGACCGGCTCGCGCAGGGCGGCCAGACGGGTGAGGGCAGCCTGATAGTCACCGGCAGCGAACAGCGGGGCCAGCTCGGCTTGCAGTGCTGCAACCTGGGTGGCCAGTGCCTTCTCGGCGGCGTCTTGCAGCAGCTCCGGCTTGACGGTGGTCGGCAACTCGCCTTCCACCTTGGCCAGGATGTTGCTCACGCGCTTGTTGGCGGCAGCCAGTGCCAGTGCGGCATCCAAGGTGCGGAAGTGGCTGACGGCCTTGACGCGACGATCGAAGTCCAGCGGACGGGTCGGGCGGCGGGCCAGTACGGCCAGCACCACATCGGCACCTATGCCTTCGTCCTGATAGGCGGCGCGGAAGCGGCCCAGCATAAAGTCGACCACGTCGGTGACGACGGTTTTGTTGGTCAGCTTGTCGCCGTAGACGCGTACCGCTTCTTCAACCAGTTCAACCAGATCCAGATCCAGCTGCTTCTCGGTCATGATGCGCAGGGCACCGATGGCGGCGCGACGCAGGGCGAACGGGTCCTTGTCACCCTTCGGCAGCATGCCGATGCCGAAGATACCGGCCAGGGTGTCGAACTTGTCGGCCAGCGCCACGGCGCAGGCAACCAGACCAGATGGCAGGGCATCACCGGCAAAGCGCGGCATGTACTGCTCGTTGAGGGCCACGGCAACCGCTTCGTCTTCGCCATCGTGACGGGCGTAGTGCATCCCCATGACACCCTGGGTGTCGGTGAACTCGCCGACCATGTTGGTCATCAGATCACACTTGGAGAGCAGACCGGCACGCTTGGCCTGAGCCACGTCGGCACCGATACGCTCGGCGATAAAGCCGGCGACGGTCTCGATGCGCTCGACCTTGGCCTTGACGGTGCCCAGCTGCTGCTGGAACAGCACGGTTTCGAGGCGTGGCAGGCGGGAGGCCAGAGTTTGCTTGAGGTCAGTCTTGAAGAAGAACTCGGCGTCAGAGAGACGGGGGCGCACCACCTTCTCGTTGCCGCTGATGATCTGGCTCGGGTCTTTGGACTCGATGTTGGTGACGAAGATGAACTTCGGCAGCAGCTTGCCGTTCTTGTCGTAGACCGGGAAGTACTTCTGGTCACCCTTCATGGTGTGCACCAGCGCTTCAGCGGGAACGGCCAGGAACTTCTCTTCGAAGTTGGCGGTCAGCACCACAGGCCACTCGACCAGCGCGGTCACTTCTTCCAGCAGGGCATCGTCCAGATCGGCCACGCCACCGAAGGCGGCAGCGGCCGCTTCGACGTCAGCCTTGATCTTGGCTTTGCGCGCCATGAAGTCGGCAATCACCATGCCGCGCTCCTGCAGGATCTGCGGGTACTGGCTGGCGTTGTCGATGGTGAACTCGCTCTCGCCCATAAAGCGGTGGCCGCGAATGGTGCGGGCAGAGTCGATACCCAGAATGTGAGCGGGCACCAGATCCCCATCCAGCAGCAGGGTCACGGTGAACACCGGACGCACGAACTGGATGGTCTTGTCGCCCCAGCGCATCATCTTGGGGATAGGCAGCTTGGCCAGTGCAGAGGCGACCAGCTCGCCCAGCAGATCTTTGGCCGGACGGCCTTCGACCTTGGCGGTGTGAACCAGCCACTCACCCTTGTCGGTGACCAGACGCTCGGCCTGTTCAACGGTGATGCCGTTGCCACGGGCCCAGCCTTCGGCAGCCTTGGTCGGCTTGCCTTCGGCATCGAACGCCTGAGACACGGCCGGGCCGCGCTTCTCGACGCTCTTGCTCGGCTGTTCGCCAGCCAGCTCGCTCACCTTGAGGGCCAGACGGCGCGGTGAGGCGAACCACTCGACGTCGCCGAAGGCCAGATCGGCCTTGGTCAGTTCGCTTTTGAGGTTGTCGGCAAAGGCTTCGGCCAGGGAGCGCAGGGCTTTGGGCGGCAGCTCAGCAGTACCGATCTCTACCAGAAATGTATGTTGTGCCATGTCCGTTCCTTAACCTTGCTTGTTCTCAGTGCGCTGACACATAGGGAAGCCCAGCGCTTCGCGGGAGGCGTAGTATGCCTCGGCCACGGCCTTGGTCAGGGTGCGAATGCGCAGGATGTAGCGCTGACGCTCGGTGACCGAGATGGCCTTGCGGGCATCCAGCAGGTTGAAGGAGTGCGCGGCTTTGAGGATGCGCTCGTAGGCAGGCAGCGGCAGCGGTTTTTCCAGTGCCAGCAGGTGCTGGGCTTCCTTCTCGTACTGCTCGAAGCAGTGGAACAGGAACTCCACGTCGGCGTGCTCGAAGTTGTAGGTGGACTGCTCCACCTCGTTCTGGTGGAACACATCGCCGTAGGTGGTCTTGCCCAGCGGGCCGTCAGACCAGATCAGGTCGTAGACACTGTCTACGCCCTGGATGTACATGGCCAGACGCTCGAGACCGTAGGTGATCTCGCCGGTGACCGGCTTGCACTCGAGGCCGCCAACCTGCTGGAAGTAGGTGAACTGGGTCACTTCCATGCCGTTCAGCCACACTTCCCAACCCAGACCCCAGGCACCCAGCGTCGGGTTTTCCCAGTTGTCTTCCACGAAGCGGATGTCGTGGATCTCGGGATCCATGCCCAGCTCTTTCAGGGAGCCCAGATAGAGTTCCTGGATGTTGTCGGGGGAAGGCTTGATGATCACCTGGAACTGGTAGTAGTGCTGCAGGCGGTTCGGGTTTTCACCGTAGCGGCCGTCGGTGGGACGGCGGGACGGTTGCACGTAGGCGCAGGCGATGGGCTCCGGGCCCAGGGCACGCAGACAGGTCATGGGGTGGGAGGTACCGGCACCCACTTCCATATCCAGCGGCTGAATGATGGTACAGCCCTGGCGGGACCAATAGTCCTGCAGCTGCAGGATCAGGCCCTGAAAGGTTTTGACATCGAATTTTTGCATAGTGTTTTTCGCGCGAAGTGAAATCAGAGCAAGATTTGCTGAATGTGAACCGAAGGAGTATACCGTCTGGCATGGTCGGATAATAGGCGAAATTACAGGGGATTAGTGGGGCTATGCTGCCGTTTGCCCTATGATGTCGCCGACGGAAGCGGCCTGCCGATGGCCGATGAAATGACAAGGGAGAGGAAATGGAACTGCGCTGCGCCTGGGTGACCAAGGACCCGGAATATATCGAATACCATGACAGACAGTGGGGGCGGCCGGTACGCGACCCGCGGGAGTTGTTTGCCAAGCTCTGCCTCGATGGCCAGCAGGCGGGGCTCTCCTGGATCACCATCTTGAAGCGCACCGACAGCTACTACCGCGCCTATGCCGACTTCGATCCCAACCTCATCGTCCGGTTCGACGAACAGGATGTGGAGCGGCTGATGCAGGACAAAGGCATCATCCGCAACCGCCTCAAGGTGCAGTCGATCATCAAAAATGCTCGCGCCTATCTGGCGCTGGAGGCGGAAGGCATCGACTTCGTGGAGTATCTGTGGGGCTTCGTGGGCGGCGCCCCCATCGTCAACCAGCGCCAGGGCAACGGCGACATTCCGGCGACCTCGCCGGAGTCGGATGCCATGTCCAAGGCGCTCAAGAAACGCGGCTTCACCTTCGTCGGCAGCACCATCTGCTACGCCTTTATGCAGGCGGTGGGGATGGTGAACGATCATCTGGTGACCTGCCCCTGCTACGTCGAGTGCCAGCAAGGCTAAATCGGGAGCGGAACAAGAAGGGAGGCCAACAGCCTCCTTTCTTCCTTTCTGGCCTTGGGATTAGGGGCCAGCTCGCCAGGATCTGACGCCATGGTGAGGGCGTTCACGCGGCTCGGTTTCACCTCGGTCGGGAGCCTCCTCTGCCGCGCCGCCATGCGGGCCCTGGGCCTGGTGAACGATCATCTCGAAGCCCGCCCCGTCAGGCCCCCTGCCAGCGGGGCCTGGGGCCCGCTTTTCGGCGCCCGGTACAGCCGGGATACAGTAATTCCTGTTCAAGATTGCTGTATCCAAATCGAAGTCCCCATCAACGAGGCAGTCCCATGTCACTGAATTCATCTCGCCACCGCACCCTCGGCACCCTGATCCTGGCGGGTTGCTCCCTGCTGGCGACCCTGCCCGCCCAGGCGGCCGATCGTCAGGATGCCCGCGATGTGCGTCAGGAAGTCCGTCCCGAGATCCGTGAGGCCAAGATCGATTGTCGTCAGGCCAACAATAAGGACAACTACGAGTGCCGTCAGGACAAGCGTGAAGTGAAACAGGACGTGCGCGAGAAGTCCCGCGACGTCAAATACTGATCCCGCACCACAGACCTCAGCCCGATCAATCAGGGAGCCTCGTCATGAACATTTCAACTCCTCACCCGGCTCGCAGCGCCTTGCTGTCAGCCTTGCTGGTCGGCTGTACCCTGTCGGTGGCCCTGCCGGTTCAGGCAACCGAACAAGCCCAGCAGCGCCGACAGGCTCGGGATCTGCGTCAGGATGTCCGCCAGGAATCCCGCGAACAGAAGCGGGATTGCCGCCAGGAGGAGTTCCTGGGTAACGCCGACTGTCGCCAGGAACACCGCCACAACAAGCAAGAGGCACGCGACTTGGCTCGCGATATCAAATATTGATTCGAGAGCAGGGGCTCGCCTAACCCATCTTCCATGACGGCAGCCGAACCAGGCTGTCGCATTAACTTACATTGGAGTCCTCATGACTATTTCCGTATCCCGCCTGAGCGCCGCCCTGCTGACCGCCTGCACCCTGTTCGCCGCCGTGCCGGCTCAAGCCACCAATCAGGGTGAGCAGCGCCAGGACGCCCGCGACATCCGCCAGGACGGTCGTCAGGAATCCCGTGACGCCAAGCAGGAGTGCCGTGAGGGCCTGGTCGGCAATGCCGATTGCCGTCAGGACAACCGCGACAACAAGCAGGAGGGCCGAGACGAGGCCCGCGACGTCAAATATTGATCCTGACAAGCCGCCTCCCTGTCGGGTCGCCATGCTGGCGCCCGTCCCGCGGTTATCTTGACCCCAGTGTATAATTCAGACATCCCAAGCCGGTGTATTTCGTTTAGCCAAGGAGCCACCATGAAGAAGACCGTATTCGCGCTGCTTGCAGCCACAGCCTTGTTGGCTGCCCTGCCTGCACAGGCAACCAAACAGGCCCAGGAGCGTCGCGAAGCGCGCGATGTGCGTCAGGATACCCGTCAGGAATCCCGCGACGCCAAGCAGGAGTGCCGCGAAGGCCTGGTGGGCAATGCCGATTGCCGTCAGGAGCACCGCGACAACAAGCAGGAAGGGCGTGACGAGGCGCGCGACATCAAATATTGATGTCCGGCCTGCCCGGGCAGGCAGCACTCATGCCGTGCACGGCATGACACAGGGGGGCTTTGGCCCCCCTGTTCATATCCGTAATGCGCGCGTCACACTCTGGCGCCTCTCTGGGTTAGAATGCGCGGCCATCGGCTAGAGTCGTTCTTTTTCAGAGGTTTTTTCATGCATTTCAAGAAACTGGTTCCTGCACTTGCCCTGACCATCGCCATGACAGGCTGTACCACCAATCCCTATACCGGTGAATCCCAGACCTCCAAGGGCGCCTGGGGCGCACTGGCCGGTGCCGCCACCGGCGCTGCCGTGGGCGCGCTCTCCTCCAGCAAGGGTGATCGCAAGAAGGGCATACTGACCGGCGTGGCCGCTGGCGCCGCCCTGGGTGGCGGTATCGGTTACTACATGGATGTGCAGGAAGCCAAGCTGCGCGAGAAGCTGCAGGGCACCGGCGTCAGCGTGACTCGCAACGGCGATCAGCTGATCCTCAACATGCCGAACAATGTCACCTTCGACAGCTCCAGCGCCCAGCTCAAAGCCGCCGGTGCCAATACCCTGTCCGGCGTGGCCATGGTGGTTGCCGAGTTCGACAAGACCCGCCTGAACGTGGTCGGCCACACCGACAGCACCGGCTCCCGCGAGCTGAACATGAAGCTCTCCGCCCAGCGTGCCGACGCCGTCGCCGCCCAGCTGATCGGTCAGGGCGTGACTGGCAGCCGCATCGCCACCAGCGGCGTGGGCCCGGATCAGCCGGTTGCCACCAACAGCACAGCCGCCGGCAAGGCCCAGAACCGTCGTGTGACCATTACCCTGACCCCGACTGCCTAAGTCGCCCGGTTGCCGGTAACGAAAAGGCCCCGCCAGTGATGGCGGGGCCTTTTGCTATCTCAGGCTGGGCGGGCGGCTCAGACTGCTGCGGTCAGCTGCACTTCCACCTTGTAGCCTTCGTGGGCCAGGCGGGCCTGCACGCAGGCGCGAACGGGCGCTGTGCCGGCCGGTATCCAGGCATCCCACTGAGCGTTGAAGGCGGCTATGTCGCCAATGTCCTTGAGATAGATGTTGGCCATCAGGATCTTGTCGACCCCGGATCCGTTGGCTTCCAGCAGGCGTTGCAGGCTGGTCAGCACTTCGCGGGTCTGCTGGTGAATGTCGGCCTCGTCGGTGGCGGGGACTTCCACCACATAGAGGGTGCCGTTGTGGATGACAACATCAGACCAGCGGGCCGTGGTGCCGATTCGGGTAATCGTCATGGATTGCTCCGGTACAGGGGCTCATTGACCCTTGCGGATCAGATAGCGATAGGGGGCCTGCTCTGTCTCGCTGGCGATCAGGGTGTGATCCATGAAGCGGCAGAAACTCGGGATGTCGCGGGTGGTGGAAGGGTCGTCGGCACTGACCAGCAGGGTCTCGCCTTCGGCCATCAGCCGCACTTTCTTGCGAACCATCATCACAGGTTCAGGGCAACGAAGCCCGATTGCGTCCAACGCGTGAGTCGCATTGCAGAATAAATTACTCATTAATAATCAACCTTCAGCCGCACCTTCTTGCGCGCTATCGTCACGGGCTCGGGGCAACGAAGCCCGATTGCGTCCAACTCATGAGTTGCGTCGCAGAATAAAGCACTCATCAATAATCAACCTTCAACCAATTCAGCTGCCAATGATACTCAAGGCGAAAAAATAATCAAACATCAGGGTCTTCGAGCAGCATATGTAACCAAAGTGTGATCCTGCTCTATCCAGACCTTGCCCGATGAGTAATATAAAAATTGAACCATATTCAACAAGGAGGTGTGAATATGCAGGTCTCCTACGGCAGATTGCAAGCCTACGCAGGCATGGGGTTCCTGTCGTTCGCCATGATAGTGCTGGGCAGCCCGATCGGAAACACCGGCACCTGGTTCGGGTCCATGGTGATGATAGGGCTGGGGCTCTGGATCGAGCTCAGCGACTACTACGACGAGGATGAGGACGAGAACGATCAATCCTGAATCGGATGACGATTCACCCACAAAGGCGGAGCGATTCCGCCTTTGTCATTTCTGCTCCGCGCCTGAGCGGGTCGAGCGCATGGCCCGCTCCAGCTGCTGCGCCGTCTGCTCCGGGTTGGCCTTGGGGTCGTTGAAGAAGCTGCTCAGCACATCCATGATGCCCTGCCGCATATTGGTCGGCACGGCCATGCCCTCCGCCATGCTGGGCAGCAGGTTGCCGTCCCGCTCCGCCCGTTGGAAGTCATGGTAGGAGCGGATGGCGCAGCGATCGAACTTGCTCATGTCAGGCTGGGTGAGGGCGGGGATGGAGCCCTTCACCCGGTTGAACTCCTCCTGGAACCGTGGCGTCATCAGCAGGCGGGCCAGCTCGCCCTGGGCTTGCAGCTGGGCCGGATCCCGCTGCTTGAACATGGCGATGGAGTCCAGGTTGTAGCTGAAGAGGCCTTGGCTGCCCGGGCTTGGCAGGCAGTCGATGTCCTCTCCGGGTCTGTAGTTGCCGGCGCTCAGCTCCCCCTTCACCCAGTCCCCCATGATCTGCATGGCGGCGCCGCCGCTCTCCAGCAGGTTGGTGGCCTGGTGCCACTTCAGGCCGGCGTATTTTTCCGGTACATAGGCGCGCAGCTGCTGGAAGCGGGTTAGCACCCGCACCATGTCGGGGCCGGTCAGGGTGGCGCTGTCCTGCTCCAAGAAGGCCTTGCGATAGAAGGCCTTGCCCCCTTCACCGAGTGCCACTGTCTCGAACAGCACCGCCAGCTGCCAGGGCTCGTTACCGATGGCCAGCGGCGTGACGCCCTGCGCCTTGAGCTGCTCCGCCACCGTCATGAAGTGCTCCCAGTCGGTGGGGGGCGTCAGCCCCAGCCGCTCGAACAACTTGCGGTTGAGCCACAGCCAGTTGACCCTGTGGATGCCGGTGGGCACCGCCATCAGGGCGCCGTTCTGGCTGAGGGTGTCACGGACCATGGGGGAGAGCTGCGGGTACCAGCCGAGGTGCTCGGCCATGGGGCTGAGGTCGCGCAGGAAACCCAGGCTGGCCCACTCGTGCAGCTCATAGCCCTTGAGGTGCGCCGCCTCCGGCGGATTGGCCGCCAGTGCCCGGCTTTTCAGTACCGTCATGGCGCTCTTGCCGCCGCCGCCCTGCACCGCGAAGTCGTTCCACTGGTTGCCCTGCTCGGCCCATTCCGACTTGAGTACCTCTACCGCCTTGGCCTCGCCGCCGGAGGTCCACCAGTGCAACACCTCCACCTGGGAGGCGGCGACGGGCAGGGAGAGCAGGGCGACAATGGCAAACGGGAACAACTTCATACTGTGACTGCCTTGATTGAAGGAGAGTGGCCGGTGCCGACCGCACGCCACCAGTGCAGCACCCCGACGCGCTGGGAGGCGGCGACGGGCAGGGAGAGCAGGGCGACAATGGCAAACGGGAACAACTTCATACTGTGACTGCCTTGATTGAAGGAGAGTGGCCGGTGCCGACCGCACGCCACCAGTGCAGCACCCCGACGCGCAGGGAGGCGCCGACGGGCAGAGACAACAGGGCGATGACAGAAAACGACAACCACTTCATAAGCTTTACTGCCTTGGTAGGGATAGGGTGGCCTGCAGGCCGCCCTGGGGGCGATTTTCCAGCACCAGATCGCCGCCGTGGGCGTGGGCTATGTTGCGGGCTATGCCAAGACCCAGCCCGGTTCCGGAGGAATCCGTGCTGAGGCGGTAGTAGGGCTCGAAGATGCGCTCGAACTGATCCTCCGGCAGACCGGGGCCCTCGTCCATGATGAAGAGGATCAGCATCTCCTCGTCATCCATCAGGATGACGCGCACCCGGTGGCCGTACTTGATGCCGTTGTCCACCAGGTTGCCGATGCAGCGCTTGAGGGCCAGCAGTTTGCCGCGATAGGGCCACTTGCAGTGCCCCTCTATGGTAAGCAGATCCTCGTGCAGGTTCATGGCCTCCGCCATCTGTTCCAGCAGGGCATTGATGTCGATGAGCTCGAGGTTCTCGTGAATGTCGGTCTCTTTCACCGTTTGCAGCGCCCCCTTCACCATCAGCTCCAGCTCGTCCAGATCCTTGTTGAACTTGGCTATCTGGGCCTCGTCATCGAGCAGCTCGACCCGCAGCCGCAGCCGGGTGATGGGGGTTTTAAGATCGTGGGAGATGGAGCTGAACAGCCGCTCCCTGTCGTCTATGAAGCGGCGGATGCGCTGCTGCATGATGTTGAAGGCGCGGGTCGCCGCCACTATCTCGGAGGCACCCTCCTCCTTGAGCGAGGGCTGATCTATGTCCTTGCCGAGGTTGACCGCCGCCTTGGCGAGGCGGCGCAGGGGCCGGGTCTGCCAGCGCACCAGCATGAAGGTGAAGAAGCAGAGGAAGACAGTCATCAGGGCGATGAAGCGCACCTGGTTGCTCGGCATGACGGTGTCATCCAGCGTCATGTAGGGGGCGGGCAGCAGGGCCGCCAGATAGAGCCACTCACCCGGCTCTATCTCGATCTGGGTCACCAGCACCGGCGGATTGATGGGCTCCAGCGACAGGGTATAGCGGGCCCAGGAGGAGGGGAGATCTGCCAGCAGGGTGTCGTTGTTGAAGACGTGCAGCTCCTCGGGCCGCGAGAAGTCCACCTTGATCGCCATGGCGTCGGAGAGTTTGCGGGTCAGCACCTCCTCCACTTCTTTGAGCACCAGCGTCTTGCGCTCGCTGTCCGGGATGGCGCTGATGTGGATCTCCTCTTCATTCAGGGAGACGAAGAAACGGCTACCCCCCATGTTGCGCAGCTGGTCCAGGGCGATGTGGCGGTACTGCAGCGGCAGGGACTTGAAGAAGTTGACTGTGGAGGCGGCGGAGAGCGCCAGGTTGCGGGTGGTGCTGAGCATGCCCTCCAGCTCCCGCTTCTGGATCTGCTGCATCCAGATGCCGGTGAGTATGGTCTGGGAGAGCAGGATGGCGAGCAGCAACAGCAGCAGCATCCGTGACAGCAGGGAGCGGGGGACCAGTGCCTGCCAGAATCGCCGACCTCTCATGGGATCTCGTGCCTCTTGTCAGTCAGCATGCTGTTGCTACCTTTTTACCCTTCACGGGATCTCGTGTACTTCCGCGATCAGCATGTAGCCGCTGCCGCGTATGGTCTTGATGATGCGCGGGCTCTTGCCGTTGTCACCCAGCTTCTGGCGCAGACGGCTGATCTGCACGTCGATGCCGCGCTCCATGGGCAGGCTCTCGCGGCCCCGGGTGGCATCGGAGATGGTGTCCCTGTCCAGCACCACGCCGGGCTGTTGCAGGAACATGCCGAGCAGCAGGGCGTCGCTGCCAGAGAGATCCAGCAGGCTGCCGTCGTCGTGGGTCAGCTGGTGACTCAGGGTGTCCAGGGTCCAGTCGGCGAAGCGCAGGCGGCGGCTCGGCTCTTTTTCTTTCTCCGGCTGGCGGAATTCGGCACGGCGCAGCAGCGCCTTGATGCGGGCCTGCAGCTCGCGCGGGCTGAACGGCTTGGCGATGTAGTCGTCGGCGCCGAGTTCGAGGCCTATCACCCTATCCGCCTCATCGGAGGCAGCGGTGAGCATGATGATGGGTACCTGGGAGTCGCGACGGATCTGCTGGCACAGGGTAAAGCCGTCGTCGCCTGGCATCATGATATCGAGAATGATGAGGTCCGGGATGTGCAGGGCGAGTTGCTGGCGCATCTCGTTGCCCTCGGCCGCCGTCAGTACCTGAAAACCCGCCCGGGTCAGGTATTCGTTGAGCAGCTCGCGGATCTCCTGATCGTCGTCGACGATAAGCAGTTGTTTGCTCGTTGACATATGTATGTGCATCCACCCATTTTTTTGTGCAGATTGAACCTGTCGGGGGAGCAAAAAGCAAGCAAGGCCCCCCTCTAATGTGAAGTTATGGGCAATATAGCCCCCGAATCGGCCCTGATCGGGATAACGGAATAAAAAAGGCCGACCCAAACGGGCCGGCCAACACGCAGATTCCGACGGCAGGTGCGCACCCCGTGTGGCGCGCTCCACAGACTCGACAACGGGCCGGACGGGCCGACCCCAAAATGACAATGCAGGCTCACGCTTGGTGTGAGCCGCTTAGATCACACCCGCTCGAACACAGTGGCTATGCCCTGGCCCAGGCCGATACACATGGTGGCGACCCCCAGGGTGGCATCCTTCTCTTCCATCAGGTTGATCAGGGTGGTGGAGATACGGGCACCGGAGCAGCCGAGGGGGTGACCCAGGGCGATGGCGCCGCCGTTCAGGTTCACCTTCTCATCCACCACGTCCTGCAGGCCGAGATCCTTGACGCAGGGCAGGGACTGGGCGGCGAAGGCCTCGTTCAGCTCGAACAGGTCGATGTCACCCACGGTCAGACCGGCACGCTTGAGCGCCTTCTGGGTGGCCGGCACAGGGCCGTAACCCATGATGGCGGCGTCGCAGCCGGCGATGGCCATGGCCCGCACCTTGGCGCGGGGCGTGAGGCCGAGGGCCTTGGCTCTGTCCGCGCTCATCACCAGCATGGCGGCGGCGCCGTCGGACAGGGCCGAGGAGGTGCCGGCGGTGACGGTGCCGTTGACCGGGTCGAACACCGGGCGCAGCTGGCTCAGGGTGTCGACCGTGGTCTCCGGGCGGATCACCTCGTCGTAGTCGTAGAAGAAGCGGGCGCCGCTGGCGTCGTGGCCTTCCAGCCCGACGATCTCCCTGGCGAAGCGTCCTTCTACGGTTGCGGCATAGGCGCGGCGGTGGGAGCGGGCGGCAAACTCGTCCTGCTGCTGACGGCTGATGCCGTGCAGCTTGCCCAGCATCTCGGCGGTCAGCCCCATCATGCCGGAGGCCTTGGCCACCGACTTGGCCATGCCGGGGTGGAAGTCGACGCCGTGGCTCATGGGCACATGGCCCATGTGCTCGACGCCGCCGATGATGAAGATGTCCCCATCACCCACCTGAATGGCGCGGGAGGCGTCATGCAGCGCCTGCATGGAGGATCCGCACAGACGGTTGACGGTGACCGCCCCCACCTGCTTCGGAATACCGGCCAGCAGGGCGGCGTTGCGGGCGATGTTGAAGCCCTGCTCCAGAGTCTGCTGCACGCAGCCCCAGTAGATGTCCTCGATCTCGTTCGGGTCGAGGTTGGGGTTGCGCAACAGGATGGAGCTCATCAGGTGCGCGGACAGATCTTCTGCACGCACGTTGCGGAAGGCGCCGCCCTTGGACCGGCCCATGGGGGTCCGGATACAGTCGACAATGACTACGTCTTTCATGAATGGATCTCCTTTCCGCAATCAGTAGAAGGTTTTGCCCTGGGCGGCCATCTCGCGCAGCTTGTCGCTGACGCGGTAGAGCGGGCCCAGGTCGGCATACTGGTCGGCCATGGCCACGTAGCGATCCAGACCTATGGTGTCCAGATAGCGGAACACGCCACCGCGGAAGGGAGGGAAGCCCAGACCGTAGACCAGCGCGATGTCGGCCTCGGCTGGCGTGGCAACAATGCCCTCTTCCAGACAGAGCACCACCTCGTTGATCATGGGGATCATCATGCGGGCTATGATGGCGTCCTTGTCGAACTCCTGCTTCGCCTTGGCAATAGGGGCCAGCAGCTCGTAAGCAGCGGCGTCGGCCACCTTCTTCGGCTTGCCCTTCTTGTCCTGCTCGTAGGCGTAGAAGCCCTTGCCATTCTTCTGACCGAAGCGGCTGGCGTCATACATCACATCGATGGCGGTACGACCTTCCTTGCTCATGCGCGCCGGGAAGCCTTGCGCCATGACGTCACCGGCATGGTGACCTGTGTCTATGCCGACCACGTCCAGCAGATAGGCGGGGCCCATGGGCCAGCCGAACTCCTTCTCCATCACCTTGTCGACGGCCGCGAAGTCGGCGCCATCGGCGACCAGCTTGTTGAAGCCGAAGAAGTAGGGGAAGAGCACCCGGTTGACGAAGAAGCCCGGGCAGTCGTTGACCACCACCGGGGACTTGCCCATGGCGGCGGCGTAGGCCACCACGCGGTTGATGGTGTCATCCGACGTCTGCTCGCCGCGGATGATCTCCACCAGGGGCATGCGGTGCACCGGGTTGAAGAAGTGCATGCCGCAGAAGTTCTCGGGGCGCTTCAGCCCCTTGGCCAGCAGGGAGATGGGAATGGTGGAGGTGTTGCTGGCGAGCACGGCGTCGTCGCCGATAACGCTTTCCACTTCACCCAGCACGGCGGCCTTCACCTTGGGATTCTCGACCACGGCTTCGACCACCAGATCCACATGCTTGACGCTGTCATAGCTGAGGGTCGGGGTGATGGCGGAGAGCACCTGGCCCATCTTGATGCCGTCGATGCGGCCCTTCTCGAGCTGGCCGTTGAGCAGCTTGGTGGCTTCGCCCATGCCAAGCGCCAGCGCCTTCTCGTTGATGTCCTTCATCACCGCCGGAATGCCCTTGCTGGCGGACTGGTAGGCGATGCCGCCCCCCATGATGCCGGCACCGAGCACGGCTGCGTGGCTGGTGGCCTTGGCTGCCTGCTTGGCCGCCTTCTTGGCCAGCGCCTTGATGTGCTGATCGTTCAGGAAGATGCCGACCAGCGCCTTGGCCACGTCGGTCTTGGCCAGCTTGATGAAACCTTGCGCCTCGACGTTGAGCGCCTCGTCGCGGCTCATGCCGGCGGCGGCCTCGACGGTTTTGACTGCGGTCATCGGCGCCGGATAGTGTTTGCCCGCCACGGCGGCAACCATGCCGGCGGCGGTGGTGAAGCTCATCATGGCTTCCAGCTTGGAGAGGCGCAGCGGGGCCTTCTTGGCGGCGCGGCGGCTCTGCCAGTCCAGTTTGCCTGCGATGGCGTCTCTCATCATCTGCACGGCGGCGCTCTGCAACGCTGCGGGGGCGACCACTGCGTCGATGGCACCCACCTTGAGGGCATCATCGGCACGGACATCCTTGCCTGTGGTGATCCACTCCAGCGCGTTGTCGGCGCCGATCACCCGCGGCAGACGGACGGTGCCGCCAAAGCCCGGCATGATGCCGAGTTTGGTCTCGGGCAGGCCGATTTTGGCGGTGGTATCAGCCAGACGGAAGTCGGTGGAGAGTATGGTCTCGCAGCCGCCGCCCAGGGCGTGGCCCTTGATGGCGGACAGGGTCGGTACCGGCAGATCTTCGATGGCGCTGAAGATGTCGTTGGCCTTTTTCAGCCAGCCGAGCAGATCTTCTTGCGGCAAATCGAACAGTTCCAGGAATTCGGTGATGTCGGCGCCGACGATAAAGGCGTCTTTGCCGGAGGTGAGGATCAGACCTTTTAGTTCACGTTCTTGTTGTAATGCGGCGATCGCTTCGCTCAGCGAGAGCAGGGTAGCGCGATCCAGCTTGTTGACTGAACCCGGGGCATCAAACCTCAGCTCGGCAATGCCGTGTTCGAGGTAGCTGACCGACAGGGTTTCGCCTTGGTAGATCATGAGAGTGTCTCCTTGTTCCCACGCGGTGGGGGGCTTTGCTCCTTTCTCCCCAGCAGGGGGCGAGGCTCACTATTGATCCAAAAGGAGACATTTTCAACACCTATTTAAAACATTTGTTTAACAGTTGTGGAGTAAAAGCTCTTCATCACGGAACGGGCAAAAGAGAGGCGCCTTGCGGCGCCTGCTCTTCAGATGAGTTGTTTGTCAACTGGCTAGCTCGGGGCGATCACGATACTGGTTCAGCACCTCGGGGTCGGCGAGGGCATGGGTGTTGTTGACGGGCCTGTTGTGCACCACTTCCCGCACCGCCAGCTCCACTATCTTGCCGGACTTGGTACGGGGGATGGCATCCACCTGCAGAATGCGGGCCGGCACGTGACGGGCGGTGCAGTGCTGCCTTACTTGCTGGCAGATGCGCTCGCGCAGGGGCTCGTCCAGCTTGCAGCCCGCCTTGAGCTTGACGAACAACACCACCCGCTCGTCCTGCTGCCACTGCTGGCCGATGACGATGCTCTCCTCCACCTCGTCCAGCTGCTCGACATAGCGATAGATCTCGCTAGTGCCGATGCGCACGCCACCCGGGTTGAGGGTGGCGTCGGAGCGGCCGTAGAACAGGATGCCGCCGGTCTGGGTCAGCTCGATCCAGTCGCCGTGGCACCAGACGTTGTCGAACCGCTCGAAGTAGGCGGCGTGGTACTTTTCGCCGTTTTCGTCGCCCCAGAAGTAGATAGGCTGTGCCGGGAAGGGTTTGGTACAGACCAGCTCGCCCTTCTCCCCTTGCACCGGCTGGCCGGCCTCATTGAATACCTGCACCGCGAGGCCGAGGCCGCGTCCCTGGCTCTCACCGCGATAGACGGGACTCAAGGGATTGCCGATGACGAAGCAGGAGCAGATGTCGGTGCCACCTGAGATGGAGCTGAGCTGCACATCCTGCTTGATCCCCTGATAGACATAGTCAAATCCCTCCGGCGACAGCACGGAACCGGTGCTGCATAGAAGTCGCAGCTGTGGCAACTCGTGGGTGTTGATGGGGGCATAACCCTGCTTGTGCAGGGCATCGAGATACTTGGCGGAGGTGCCAAACAGGGAAACTCCTTCTTCGCGGGCGAGATCCCAGAGCGCATTGCCGTCCGGGTAGAAGGGGGAGCCGTCGTAGAGCACCAGGGTGGCGCCAGAGGCGAGGGCGCTCACCAGCCAGTTCCACATCATCCAGCCACAGGTGGTGAAGT
>RCUN01000143.1_pt1 | contig 70828 bp, 50 predicted proteins | sample 2166181 | NCBI WGS metagenome assembly RCUN01 (sample SAMN09932603, study PRJNA488358) | compost metagenome | feature: garden; material: soil; isolation source: compost soil in crotononitrile-enriched culture | place: Germany: Experimental Botanical Garden Goettingen | collected 2016-01-27 | reverse complement strand
AAGACTGCGCAGTTTTGTCGCATTACCACACAGTATCTTGACTTCGTTAGGGCGGACAAAAGCCGGATTTACGCGGATATCCAAGTGCTGCGATGTGATTTTCTCACACAAATCAACCGCATCACGTAATGAATAAGTTCGCCCGGAGCAGACATTGATCGTTTCGCCGATAGGCTTGACCCGTAACAGTGCCACATAGGCCTTGCTCAAGGCGCGAACATCGGTAAAGTCACGCCAAACGTCGATATTACCGAGCTCGATAACGGCAGCCTTACTCTTGTAGTGTTTGACGATTTTCGGCAACAAGAAATTATCTGCCTGGCCAACGCCGGTATAATTAAAGGGCCGTGTAATGAAAATCGGCAGTTTATCCACCCACAATCTGGCCATAAACTCCATGGCTAGCTTACTCACCGCATAATCATTCGCTGGGTTGGCCGGAGTCTCCTCACCGAGTTTACCCTCAGTGCTGTTACCATAAACATTGGCACTGCTGGCAATTAACACGGCATCCAATGGATGGCCACTGTCGGAGAGTGCCTGGAGTAAATTCCGAGTGCCCTGCAGGTTTACGCTATAGAAAGCATTCGCGTCACCATGGCCCACAAACGCAATGGCGGCAAGATGAACAACGACATCTGGCTTAACCTGGCCAATAGCTTCCGCTAATGCCGCTTCGTCTTGCAAGTCTACCTGAAAATAGTCCTCCTGAACCGAAGGTAATGAACCCAGCCCATAAACCCGATATCCGGCAGCGGATAATTCCGCTGCCACATAGCGGCCGGTAAACCCATTGATGCCCGTAACCAAGGCACGTTTGCCGGCGCCGAACATCAGAAGGAAGACCCTTTCTGATTACGTACAAGATCCTGCTCCACCATCATCTGGCACAACTGCTCCAATGTGGTCTTAGGTTCCCAACCCAAAATTTCCTTGGCGCGAGCTGGATTACCGATCAACAGCTCAACTTCTGCCGGACGGAAGAATTTCGGGTTAACGCGAACCAGCGTTTTGCCGCTAGCGACGTCAATCCCTACTTCTTGCTCATCTTTACCTTCAAAGCGCAGGGTATAACCGGCGGCTTTAAATGCCATGGCAACGAAGTCACGAACGGTTTCTGTACGGTTGGTTGCCAGCACGAAGGTATCCGGCTGCTCAGCCTGCAGCATACGCCACATGCCTTCGACATATTCTTTGGCAAAGCCCCAGTCGCGTTTGGCATCCATGTTACCCAGTTCCAACACGTCCAGTTTGCCCAGTTTGATTTTGGCAACGGAGTCAGTAATTTTACGGGTAACAAACTCGCGACCACGCAGCGGCGACTCATGGTTAAACAGAATACCGCTGGAAGCGAAGATACCGTAGCTTTCACGATAGTTGATGGTCATCCAGTGAGCATACAGCTTGGCAACGCCATACGGGCTGCGCGGGTAGAATGGCGTATCTTCTTTCTGAGGAACAGCCTGTACTAAACCGAACATTTCAGAGGTCGATGCCTGATAGAAGCGGATTTTAGGATTAACGATGCGGATCGCTTCCAACAGGTTAACCGGGCCAATGCCAGTGATTTCCGCGGTGGTAATAGGTTGTTCAAATGAAACACCAACAAAGCTTTGCGCTGCCAAGTTATAAACTTCTGTTGCACCTGTTTGTTGCAACAGACGAATACTGGCAGACAGATCGGTCAGATCATATTCAACCAAATGCAGATTGGAGTGTTGCGCAATGCCCAATTCCTCAATACGCCAGAAATTGACAGAGCTGGTACGGCGGTATGTTCCATATACTTTATACCCTTTCTCCAGCAGCAACTCTGCCAGATAAGCGCCATCTTGACCCGTAATACCAGTAACAATCGCTATATTCATAATAATTCGTCAACTCTAATCAATAATTAATGACAATGCTAAGTAAAGTCTCATTGGACCACATTACGACAAACACTAACAAATTCGTCTTCGACCACTGTCCAGCTAAATTTTTGCGCTGTTTCAAAGCCATTGAGACCCAGTCGTTCACGCAAAGCAGGTTCATTCAGAAGCTGGGTCAAAGCCATAGGCAATTCTTCAGCCCCAACCATCAGAGCATTTTCCTGATCGACAGCCATATCATGAAAAGCCACACAGGATTTATTGGCAATAACAGGTTTTTTTGCCAGCCACGCTTCGAGCAACACTATACCAAAGCTTTCACTAGAACTCATATTTACCAGAGCAAGACATGACATCAGTGCTCCTCGCACCACGGAACGTGGTTGTCTCTCTAAGTAAGAAACATAAGGTGAGTTGATGGCGACACCATCATCATCCGGCCCAATCATCACCAAACGGAGTTTCTTGCCAGATTGATTAATAGACTCAACTGCCTGGATCACCGCTCGATACCCTTTGGCACCAGACTTGCGCCCCAAGACGAGAACAAAATCCTCATCACTAGCGTAAACCCGGTTAAATTCGGCACGATCGCTTTCCAGGAACTCTTCTTCAGTATCCGCACCACCAGGTAGATACTCGGAACGACAGCCCTTCTCGGCATAGAAAGCACTGGCTGCTTTCGGCACCGTAAGCACTTTTGTCGCATTACGAGCAGCATTAAGCAGGTCTGGGAAATGATAGTAATCATCATCCAGATGAGCATGTGGTATCAACAAAGAAGGCACATTGTTTTGTTTTGCTACTTCAAGGGCAAAAGTAGCTGGTTTGAACACAATGTTATGTGTGACTAATAGGTCGTATTTATCGATATTTGAGGCAATGTAGCTCTCCATTGAAGAAGAGTGCGGTCCTCTTATATCCGTCAGAGCCACATTTAGCGGGAAGCGAGTCTGCTCGGCTGCACTAGATAGGACATTAAACACGTTCTCTGCCGGAATACGTTTGGCATCCGCCAAAGGTGTTTGAGCAAGATCCAGTGGAACATCATCAATGTGCAACTCGTTAAGAATAAAACCTAATGGCCGAGGATCCTGTCGCCCGATGAACTTGTTTGACGTGAAAATTTCAAGCAATCCACCTTCAACAGTCAGTTCAATGGCAAAATTATTTTCAATTTCTTTACTGAGGTATACGGCTCCACTTGAAGACTGCAGGGTGACCAGTGATTTTTCTGGAGAGTATCCCGTTAACTTTAGCTTGCTGGCTTTTGCGACATTTACCGCACAGGATGAATAACTCCACCGAGAATAGTTAGGAGCCTCTCCCTCTAAATCTGCCCATCCCCATGCAAGCCCATCCTGAAGCGACTTTCCGGCTTGCTGAACAATGGCCTTTTCAAATGCCGGCTGGACTCGCCACGCTAAATTCATTGCCTTGTGCTGGGCAGGTGTCGGCACACGATCTACCGGGAAACGGGCAAAGCGCAGGTTGGACATTTCGATTGGCGCCCCCATCTCAGCATCAAAATCGTAGCGTTCCATAAAGCGAGCATGATTGTTTATTCTGCTAACTTCTGTCGTCACGACATCGATCTCAAAGTCTTGGGTGTCTCCAAGGGCTTTCAAGAAGCGTTTTAAATTTGACTCTGCGCCCCCAAGCTCTGGGTAAGTATAACGGTAGGTAACAAAGAGTACCTTGCGTTTCGGCTTTTCCAAGTTTACTAACAAATCAACAAACTTTTTGGCAATACCTACCATAGAAAGATTATCAAGGAAGATATTTTTTCGCTCTTGCCTCATTTCGTCGGAGAAAATATTATCAGACGTTGACAAGGCATTTATAACACTTGAGAAAGCCTCAGGCTCGGCCAAAGCGATATGCTTTTGGATATTCTCAGGGTAACCACGCAAACCAAACTTAGTGCTGACAACAAACAAACCATTCGCAAAAAAATCAGCCAATTTGATGTTAGAGCCGCTACCAGAAATCACCGGGTTTACTGCAAACAAACTATTCTGAAGAATGGCACATTTAGTTTCCTCATCGACCATGCCCCACAAAATAACGTTTTTCGCAGGTTTAACACCGATCGAGTCACAAACAGAACCAACAATATTAAATTGAACGTCAGGGCATTTAGGCACAACTTCCTTTAATAGATAGTTAATAGCATCTACGTTTGGCATATGTGCCGAACCAAGGAATACCGCTGATTTTTTCTGTATCTTTTTCGCTATTTGCTGGTTTAAGCTGTCACTAATAGCAACAGGCAACTGTGAGCCGTTACGAACAACGACCATAGGCCCTGCGGTTTTTTTACCTACTAACAGGCTATAGGCATCATCATCGGAGACCGCGATCGTAGCTGCAGATTTTTCAACCGCATTTTTTTCAACCGCAGTAACCATACCAATCAGATAGTCTTTTTTAGGGTGCCATTCTAATAAGGAAGACTTTAGCTTTGTTTCATCATTTTGCGATGAGTATATAAACCGATCGTGATAAGCAATCGGCAGTGGTGTCATATAAGGGTGCTCTACAACGATGAAGCGTGCAGATTTTTTAAGGATATTATAGACAGTAACCAATATATTGTTTTTTGCACAATGATTGCTTGCGATGATATCATCACAAGAAATATGGAACTGTGAATTTAACTCATCAACTTCTTTGCGGTGATCTATTGACTTAGGAATACTGATTACATGCGTTTTATCATTAAATTTTCTTGAAGATAATTTATCATCATCTGAAAAACAAACGAAAACAACAGAAGAAATATCATTAACTGCCTGATACAGTCCTCTAGTACGCGTAGCGCCACCACCCACACCGGAGAAAGAGTTGTAATCATTGAGAACTAAGGTATAAGTATTCGGTTCTTTGACTAAACTCTCCAATTCAGGGAGAAGCTTCGCAACTATGGCTTCCCAAGTATAATTTTTACTGGCAAGATGCTTACCAGCAAAACCGATCTCGACGGTATTTTCAAAGTTTTCATCTGCAAGATGGTGGTTTAACAAGGCAGGAAAATCAGCAAGCGCACCTTTAATAAAGTGCTTACCTGGCTCAATATTAAAGCCCCGCATACCAAACGAAGTAGACAGAATAGGCAAAGCATAAGAGAAATAATCCAAAGCTTTGATGTTAGAACCGCTACCAGACTCCATTGGGTTAAGCGCTATACTTGCATTTTCAAATAGCCGAATTTTCTCAGCATCTGAAACTCGCCCATGCCTAATAACATTCTTGGCATATTTTCCTTCAGGTAAGCAACCACCTATAATATCAAACAGAATATTAGGACATTTTGGGGCAATTTCTTTGGCAATGTAGGATGCCGCTTTCACATTCGGTAAATGAGCACTGCCGACAAAAACAACCGAGTGGTTACTCTTTTTGCTACGCAGAGGGACGACACGCTGTTGTTCAATCATGCCATTAGGCGAGTAGAACATCACAGACTCTTTATGCGGAGCGATTTTTTTAAATGATTCATAATCACTTTCGCCGCAGTACAGAATCAAATCCGAGTTATTCAACAGCTTTTCTTCAGCTTTCGCCACCAACTCGACGATAGGTCGTGATTTTTCTGATGGATGAAGGGTTTGATACAGTTCTGTTTCACAATTATGTGAGTTGTAGATCCTTGGTTTACTGTCCGTACCTAAGAAAACATCGTAATCAACAGTAAATGGGAAGTCATGAATAATAATATCTGCGGAATCATACTCACTTAGGTATGCCGCTAACATGGCGGTTGGATATAGCGCACTAGCCGCTATGGTGGGAGCGGAAAGATCTCCGTGCCCATCGGCAAGATGGCCCGACAACTCCCCCCAGCATCGGTTAAAGTGGTTATCTTTCGGGATCCGGCGCTCCACAAATGTTGCTGTGTGATATATCGTTTCCTCATTAACATCAGGATGAGTAGAGGTAAGCAATGTTATATGATGATATTTACTCAAAACCTTATAGAAATTATAAAGTTTGGACTCACCACCATTGGACACCGGAACAAAGGCCGGAAAGAAATTAAGAGCAAGTATTCTTTTCATTATCTACACATACCATCCATTAATAGAACCATGACTCAAGCACTGATTTTTGCTTCTCATGCATGCCGGTTTTTTTGACAGAGCAAAGCGGTTCTTGCTCTGTTTCTCCATAATGGCTTTCAGATAATGCTACGTTAGTAAAAACCGATACAGAAGGCGCATCATCATAATCTCGTGGCAGGTTTCTTTTTAATCTATATTTTAGCCCAGGATAACGATTCAACAAGCGCACCACCCGCTGCCTCAGCAGTGGGCGGTTTGACACAAAAGTACTAGCCGCAGAGACTAAACCTTTACTTTTTTTTTTAGCTACCGATTTGATGCCTGAAAGCAATCTCCGAGGTTGGAAGACCAATTTGATAGACTTTGACACCAAGCGCAAAGGATAAGTTAACTTCCAAGAGTTACAACCATAAACCAAATTAAGTTCATTACGTAAGTCGTCTGTAATTCTCTTCTGTTCATCTATCTCTGCAGTCAAGTTCGCACTAGTTTCCGCATGAATTTTGCTGTTTGTATCACTGTCAGACAAACTCCGAGCATGCTGCTCGCTAGCAATTTTCTCGATAGTTGCATCAATTTTCGCTGAAAGTTGCTTGATTAAGTTAAGATACTCATCTTCTTTCTTTTTAAATTCTGCAACCAGAGTCTGGTTTTCCGCACGCACATCATTGGCTAACGTATCGATTCTATTGGCCATAACGTTTTGTAGCTGCTTAACCTGCCAGTCCATGTGGTTTGTTGCGGTCGACAGATGGCTCTCAAGAATGGCGGAAACTGGAATATCTCCGATAATATCATCTTGATCGAGATAGGCCGCATAAATATTCTTAAAGCTCCATTGCTGGCTTGGCATCATCCATACCTTTGCCATCCATTTCTGATATTTTTCAGGAAAATCATGAGGCGATATAAAACGTGGCCGCTGACTTCCTTGTTCCCTAATTGTATGCTGCGCAATTTCTTTTATAAGAATAAAGAATGACAGCATCTGGCCGTAAAGATCGTCACCGTCGCTGACGGAACTAGTGATCGAACCATAATCAATAATATAGACCTGCGAGTCATCACCGATCAAAATATTCCAAGGTCTAAGATCGTTATGGTATAAGCCCTGCGCCTCAAGAATAGTTATTTGGTCAAGGATACCTTCGATAATTTTTTCATCATCGTACTCATCGTCAGCCAAGATAATATCAAGCAATAAACGCCCTAGAACCGAAGTTCTTACAAGCCATGACTCGCTATCATTGCTGCCATAGCAAAACAACTCAGAAGAACGGAATCCAGGGATCTCCTTTTTCAAAAAGACAGATTCATTCATTAACTCTGAGTAATTAGAGTTCGTGCTATTTTTCAAAAAGATCTTAATGATTTTATCGTCTGAAAAATAATAACGTCTGTTGTTACCATGATAGAAATTATCGAGTTGATGAGAACGGCGTGTGAAATGATCAATAACACCGTAACGCTCATCAATGTTCCAATATTTATTGCTGGCAAAGAACAATGGACGTTCGACCGCGGATAAATGAGTGCCATACATCGAAAGATGATGGCTAAATGCGTAAGACTCGATAAGTTGACGTGGATCCTCTGGTTGAGATGCAGCCCAATACAAGGGTTCTGTATTTAATGCAAATTCAAAGATGCCGGTTTCAACTTTCCTGGAGAGCATTTTGAATAAATCAAAAACATACTCTGCACCATGTTCATAGACCAGATGATGGAACACGCTTAACCCGAGAACTAAATCGTACACCTGCTCTTTTACTCTTTCCTGAACAATAGTTTCTATGCTGCCTAACAAAAACTCTACGTTAAAACTGCTATTTTCTTCTGCCAATTTGTTGCAAACATCGACATTTGGCTGGCTATAGTCCACAGCAGTGACAATCGCACCACGCTCAGCCAAGCTCAGGCTAAAGAAACCTTGTGCACAGCCTAAATCCAGAACTTTTAGAGGGCGCCCTTTCTCTTTAGAAATGTAGTCGTATGCAGAGGCGATGGTTTCTAATCGATCAAGGCAACTACGTGATGCCTGCGCTGTAAATTCCGGATGCTTAAAAATCGGTTGATAAACTTCAGGTAATTGCTTCACCAACGCTGTAATTGATTGTTCTTGATGTGTCATTAGAAAAATTCCTCAACCTGTACAAAATCAGCCTGCATATCAACTAAGCCCCACATATGGACGTTATTGGTAACTTTCAACAGGACAGAATCATATCTTCTGTCAACCGGATCTGTCGTCTGTGTGGGATCTCCAGCAGAAAGCCCAAGAGAAAGTAAATAGGCCCCCTCATTTAAGCAAAGATTCAGGCTAAACTTATAGATTACAACATGCCCAGACTTTCCATCAGGTAATACTTTACCTTTAGTTGAGAGATATGAATTACTTCCATAGATAAATACCCCTTCAAGACTCTTGATTAAGATACCTGGAGTGATATGTTCAAAATCATGCTCAAAAAATACTTTAACATAGACATCCAACTTATCGTTGGTATTGATTACAGACGGATACTCAACACCACCGCAAACTGTCATATAATCGATAATTTTAGCGCCACCCTGCCCCCAGCGGTGTTCCTCTTTAAGATACCCTGGCCGAGTATGGTAGAGATCTTCCGAATTCTGGTTGAGCGTTATAACTTTGTTTTTTTCAGTCTCAACCTTCTTCTTACCAAATAAGTCATCCATATACATATTGACAACTTCTCTAGAAGGCCCATCGGCATAAACTTTACCTGACTTTAAAAATATTGCTCTATCGCACTGCTTGGATATATCCATTACCGCATGGGATACTAACAGTAGTGTCATTCCCTGTTTCTTATACTCAGCAATCCTTGAATAACACTTGGCTTGAAAGTAAACATCACCAACTGACAAAGCTTCATCGACAATTAAAATATCCGGTTTTGTTGCTGTTGCTACTGCGAACGCAAGGCGAGCTTGCATACCGGAAGAATACATTCTCAAGGGTTGCTCAATGTATTCGCCAATCTCAGCAAAAGCCTCAATTTCAGGGAACAACGTTTCGATTTCTTCTGTGGAATACCCTAACAGCTGGCCTGCCATATGCACATTCTGACGTCCGGTAAAGTCAGGATGAAAACCAATGCCTAACTCTAGCAATGCTGCAATACGACCATTTACTTTGATTTCACCGGTGGTCGGTTGCGTGGTACCTGTAATTAATTTTAATAATGTACTCTTACCCGCGCCGTTAACACCAATAATGCCAACAGACTCGCCCGCTTCAATAGTAAAATTGATATCGTTAAGTACAGACTTGACATTATGCCTTTTTTTATTGCTAAGTCCCCACCATTCAATCAGGCGGCTCCATTTATTAGGATAACTTTTATATGCCTTGCATAGCTGATTGACAATAATGCTTCCCATTATAATTCATCCACCATTTCGCCAATATGTTTCCTGAACAAGCTCAAGCCAATGATACAGAGTATGACTCCCAAAATAAGAGGGTAAAGTAACCCTGCCCAATTTGGAAAGATACCATTAACCAGGATCTTCTGGCATGCTTCAACTACGCTAGCCATAGGATTGTATTTCATCAATGGGTGGAGACGCTCAGGAAGAATTGTGGCTGGGTAAATAATAGGGGTCAGCCAGAACCAAAACTGTAGAACGATGCCAAAGAATTGACCAACATCACGGAAAAATACATTTAAGACACCAACAATGATCCCAAGCCCTACAGCCAGGATCATCATGATGATCAATACAGGAATAAGCGCAAAATAGGGTAATCCAGGAAAATCATTACTGATAATCAAAAACACCGTAAATAATGAGAAGATAATTGAAAAATTGACCAGTGCACTACCGATCACAGTAATCGGCAGGCATATTTTGGGGAAATTCAACTTTTTAATCAGATTAGCATTATCTAAAAATACGTTTTGCGATCTTACAATGATATCTGCAAATAATCCCCAAGTCAGGATCCCTGCACAAATATAAATACTATAAGCGTATTGGGAATCTACGCCAGGTAGCTTCGCTCTCATAACCTGAGAAAAAATCACTGTGTAAACCACTATCATAGATAGTGGATTTAACACGCTCCAAGTCACTCCAAGTAAAGAATTTCTATACTTGGATTGAAATTCCCTTTTCACATTACCAAGGATGAAACCACGATATTCCCATATTAATTTTAGAAATTTCACTATCTCACCTTTACTTGATGAAGGTTTCCAAGTCAGAGACTTTGATCTGGACCTTTTCAGCGTAACCTTTTGTTTCAACATTCAAACGCAGTAAGGGTTCGGTATTTGATGTGCGAATATTAAATCGCCAATCAGCAAACTCCATGCTTAGCCCGTCAGTCCGGTCGATTTGCTCCGCCATCGGCGTGTACTTTTGCTCTATTAACTTGATAATCTCACTGGCGTCATTAACCTTATAGTTAATTTCTCCGCTACAAGGATAGGCATTCATACGTTCGCTCACCAGTTGCTCAAGTGACAAGCCACTTTTGGCAATCAACTCGACAACCAGTAACCATGGGATCATGCCACTGTCGCAATAGGCAAAACTACGGAAATAATGGTGCGCACTCATTTCGCCACCATAAACCGCATCTTCTTTGCGCATCCGCTCTTTAATAAATGCGTGCCCAGTTTTCGACATCACCGGTACGCCACCGGCTTTGTTTACGATATCAATAGTGTTCCAAGAAAGACGGGGGTCATGTATGATTTTTGCCCCTTTTTCTTTTTGTAGAAAGGCTTCTGCCAGTAGGCCAACTATATAATACCCTTCAATAAAGTTGGCTTTATTGTCGAAAAGGAAACAGCGGTCAAAGTCACCGTCAAAGGCTATCCCCATATCGGCCTGATGCTTCAGTACCTCGTTTGCGGTATCAGCTCGACACTCAGGCAACAAGGGGTTGGGAATGCCATTTGGGAATTGGCCGTCCGGCTGATTATGGACCTTAACAAAGGAAACGGGCACATTATCTTCTTTGAAACGCCGTTCGATCTCATCGATCACATGACCGGCAGCACCATTCCCTGAGTTGATCACCAACTTCATTGGGCTTAGCGCCTTGGTATCAATGTACCCTAGCAGATGATCTACATAATCATTCAGAATAGAGATCTGCTGATAGTTACCACGTTTGCTTTCATCAACCGGAGCGAAGTTATTCACTTCGGCCAATTCCTTAATCGCAAACAGGCCTGTGTCGCCACTGATCGGTTGTGCATTCTCACGCACCAGCTTCATACCGTTATAGTTCATAGGGTTATGGCTTGCTGTAACCTCGATCCCACCATCCATATTGAGATGGAATGTGGCAAAGTAAACTTCTTCTGTTCCACTTAACCCAATGTCATAAACATCGGCTCCGGCATCACGCAGGCCGTTAGCCAAAGCCAATTTTAATGCTTCACTAGTCAAACGCACATCGCCACCCACAATAATGCGCTTTGGCCTTAAATATTCGCCATAGGCTCGCCCGATGCGGTAAGCAATATCTTCGTTTAACTCTTCACCAAGTTGACCGCGAATATCATAAGCCTTAAAGCATGTTAAACTGTTCATTAAAACCTCAAAAATTAGCAACGCCCGTAGTGATCTTTTATGCGGATAACGTCATCGTCCCCAAGATAAGAACCAGACTGAATCTCAATCAATTCTAGCGGAATGTTGCCTGGGTTTTCTAAACGATGGATAACCGCAACGGGGATAAATGTTGACTGATTCTCGGTAATCAAGAACGTCTTATCGCCAGTAGTCACTCTCGCGGTGCCGGAAAGCACGACCCAATGCTCAGCGCGATGGTGATGCATTTGCAAAGAGAATGCTTCACCTGGATTCACGGTAATACGATTAACGTTAAAGCGTTTCTCGGCAACCAAGATGTCGCAACGCCCCCATGGACGATACACCTCACGATGCCGGCGATATTCACTACGCTTGTTCTTCTTCAGATGTTCAACAATCTTTTTAACATCTTGAACCTTGGATCTATCTACTACCAGAACGGCATCTTTGGTGTTAACAATCACCAGGTTTTCTACACCTACAGCAGCGACCAGCTTCTCGTCAGTGTTGATGTAGCAGTCACGGGAGTCATAGAGGAAAGTATCCCCGGTTAGCGCATTACCCGCCGAATCTTTCTTGCTTACTTCCCACAACGCCGACCAAGATCCGACGTCACTCCAACCAGCATCCAGGGGAATGACCACCGCATCGTGAGTCTTCTCCATTACCGCATAGTCAACCGAGTCATCCGGGCAGGCAGAAAACGCATCGCGATCAACATTGATAAAGTTTTTATCGCATTCAGTGTTAGCAAGCGCATCGCGGCAAGCCGCAAGGATATCTGGGCGGAATTTCTCCAGCTCTTCCAGATAGCGCTTGGCACGAAACATGAACATGCCGCTATTCCAGTAGTATTCACCGGTCTCGATATAGCTTTGTGCCGTCTCGCTGTCAGGCTTCTCTACAAACCGTTGAACAGGCGCAGCCACCGAACCATTCTTACATTCCCCACGTTGAATATACCCGTAACCCGTTTCAGGCCCGGTGGGAACAATACCAAAGGTAACCAGACTCTTTGCAGCCGCATGTGGCAGTGCCAGGTCAATGGCACGATGGAATGCTTCGACATCATTGATAATGTGGTCGGCCGCCAACACCAGCATGATAGGGTCGTTGCCCTGGGCAATGGCATTCAATGCTGCCAGTGCGATCGCTGGAGCCGTGTTACGCCCTACCGGTTCCAGAATGATGTTATGCGATAACAGGTCGATCTGCCGAAGTTGTTCAGCAACCATAAAGCGGTGATCTTCGTTACAGATTACAACAGGCTCACTGACGCCGACACCATCAAGCCGCTTTAACGTTTCTTGCAACATGGAATGGATGCTATGCAAACGCAGGAACTGCTTGGGATGGAGTTCACGGGACATTGGCCATAAACGACTGCCAGTGCCGCCTGCCATAATTACGGGTAGTAACATTTTTTATCCTTTATTACGTTAAGCTAAAAAGCTTCAAGTAATACAATCACTTAATAAAAATACGCCAATCGAAGTCTTTAACTCGTTTTCTTAAGTCATCACTCAGTTTTAATCCTCTTGGCAGTCAGTATGTCATTATTCCGATTTTCACCCAAACCGTCATACTTTGTTACATCATGAAGTATAATGGTTGGCCGTAGAGGCGAGGTCAAAAAACAATCAAAAAGCCATTTTACTCACTGCCAGAACAAAAAAGCACGCTACCGCCCTTGGCTCAACAGCTACCAATAGACTGAAAATAAAGTATAAATTTTAGGTTTTTCCAACCGATACGCTAAGTTAAGCATACAACAAGGCGCACGATCATTACCCAAAAGCGTACTTATACCCATTGAACGAGATTTTTGTTGCGTATGCTACCACCTAAGCGGACAAAACACCTGTAGATTGTCCGCTCTTTCAGTTTAATCTGAAGGTGTTTGTTGGTTTATTGAGCTAGACCTCGGCATTATCAGCAAATTTATTTTATATCAATTAATTAAGATCGAAGAAATCCCTAAATTCTGTAATAAAGCCTGCAAATAGATAGTCGCCTTATCATTGCAAGGGCGAAAAAAAAGCCCATAAATGGGCTTTTAAGAATGCGCTATATTAAAGAATTTTCTTAGTTTTTACTAGCATATCCCTGTGGGTTGTTCTTCTGCCAGTTCCAGGTATCACGCATCATCTCATCGATACCACGACTCACCTCCCAGCCCAGTTCTTGGCGAGCCAGGTTGGCGTCGGCCCAGAAGGCTGGCAAATCACCATCGCGGCGCGGCAAGATCTGATAAGGGATAGCAACACCGGAGGCTTTCTCGAAAGCATGTACCATTTCCAGAACGGAGAACCCAACACCAGCTCCCAGATTATAAGCTTTGAACCCTTCGACCTTCTTCAAATGATCCATCGCCATCAGGTGGCCTTCAGCCAGATCCATCACGTGGATGTAGTCACGCACGCCGGTACCATCTTCCGTTGGATAATCACCGCCGAAAACACCCAGCTTCTCCAGCTTGCCGATAGCAACCTGCGAGATGTATGGCAACAGATTATTAGGGATGCCATTGGGATCTTCGCCGATCAGGCCAGACTCATGGGCACCGACTGGGTTGAAGTAACGTAAAGCGATAATCGAAAACTGCGGCTCTGCCTTGGCGAAGTCCTGCAGGATTTGCTCAACCATCAGTTTGGATGTGCCATACGGGCTCGTCGTACCACCAATAGGCGTGGTTTCAACGTAAGGTACTGGGGAGTTAGCCCCATAAACTGTGGCTGAGGAACTGAAGATAAACTGATGAACTCCGGCACGACGCATCTCATCCAGGAGCACTAGAGTGCCAGAGACGTTGTTCTGATAATACTCTAACGGTTTGCGGGTGGACTCCCCTACCGCTTTCAAGCCAGCAAAGTGGATCACCGCAGAGATATGGTGACCATCGAAGATGCGGTTCAGACACTCCGGATCTTGAATGTCGCCTTGATAGAAGATAGCTGCTTTGCCTGTTAGCTGCTCCACACGGTGCAGTGACTCTTCGGATGAGTTCGACAGGTTGTCTAGGACGACAACCTCTTCTCCACGTTCCTGCAGGGCCAGAACTGTGTGAGAACCGATGTAGCCGGCTCCGCCGGTGACTAGAATTGCCATTGTTACCCCTCTTGTGCGCGCTAGGCGCAGAGAATCAGAAACTTTAGTCTTCTATTCTACTCTTGAAACTTTCCATGAATACATAGTTCTAAAAATAAAAAAGGTAGCTATCTAGATTTGAAAGATAACGAAAGCATGCATAATTTTCACTCACTAACCTAGCAACGAACAAAACACTTAAACATGTTATATTAATTGAATTATGAACTAGATAATGAAAGTTTTCTAACTTTGAAATCCCGGTTTATTCTAATTTATCAACTCGGCCACAGACTAAAAAATGCTCTCGCAGAGCAAAGGTTATTACTATGGAACAATAATTTAGACCCTCGCAAAGTAAATCAAGCTAAAGAAGAAAAGAGTTTTAACAAAATACAACGAACTAAAAATAAGATGGAAGGTTCAAAATATTCAATAATGCACTAGCATCTAAAGGAGGATTTAATTTGAGGTTTCACGGACAGCAGATTAGACTCGTATACTTACAAATACGAGTGATTTGCGCGATTATAGGGATACCCCAAAAAAGTATAATAAGGTAACTAAAACACTGTCGGTGAATCAATGCTCGATATATTAAAATTGGAGAAGGTGAGAATTTTACAATATTGCCACCGACCCCAGGTGTGTTCACGTTCTATTTTCGGTCAACATCCAGCGCAACGTTTCCTCCAACGGAGGTGTATCCCAATCACCGATAAGACTGCGCAGTTTTGTCGCATTACCACACAGTATCTTGACTTCGTTAGGGCGGACAAAAGCCGGATTTACGCGGATATCCAAGTGCTGCGATGTGATTTTCTCACACAAATCAACCGCATCACGTAATGAATAAGTTCGCCCGGAGCAGACATTGATCGTTTCGCCGATAGGCTTGACCCGTAACAGTGCCACATAGGCCTTGCTCAAGGCGCGAACATCGGTAAAGTCACGCCAAACGTCGATATTACCGAGCTCGATAACGGCAGCCTTACTCTTGTAGTGTTTGACGATTTTCGGCAACAAGAAATTATCTGCCTGGCCAACGCCGGTATAATTAAAGGGCCGTGTAATGAAAATCGGCAGTTTATCCACCCACAATCTGGCCATAAACTCCATGGCTAGCTTACTCACCGCATAATCATTCGCTGGGTTGGCCGGAGTCTCCTCACCGAGTTTACCCTCAGTGCTGTTACCATAAACATTGGCACTGCTGGCAATTAACACGGCATCCAATGGATGGCCACTGTCGGAGAGTGCCTGGAGTAAATTCCGAGTGCCCTGCAGGTTTACGCTATAGAAAGCATTCGCGTCACCATGGCCCACAAACGCAATGGCGGCAAGATGAACAACGACATCTGGCTTAACCTGGCCAATAGCTTCCGCTAATGCCGCTTCGTCTTGCAAGTCTACCTGAAAATAGTCCTCCTGAACCGAAGGTAATGAACCCAGCCCATAAACCCGATATCCGGCAGCGGATAATTCCGCTGCCACATAGCGGCCGGTAAACCCATTGATGCCCGTAACCAAGGCACGTTTGCCGGCGCCGAACATCAGAAGGAAGACCCTTTCTGATTACGTACAAGATCCTGCTCCACCATCATCTGGCACAACTGCTCCAATGTGGTCTTAGGTTCCCAACCCAAAATTTCCTTGGCGCGAGCTGGATTACCGATCAACAGCTCAACTTCTGCCGGACGGAAGAATTTCGGGTTAACGCGAACCAGCGTTTTGCCGCTAGCGACGTCAATCCCTACTTCTTGCTCATCTTTACCTTCAAAGCGCAGGGTATAACCGGCGGCTTTAAATGCCATGGCAACGAAGTCACGAACGGTTTCTGTACGGTTGGTTGCCAGCACGAAGGTATCCGGCTGCTCAGCCTGCAGCATACGCCACATGCCTTCGACATATTCTTTGGCAAAGCCCCAGTCGCGTTTGGCATCCATGTTACCCAGTTCCAACACGTCCAGTTTGCCCAGTTTGATTTTGGCAACGGAGTCAGTAATTTTACGGGTAACAAACTCACGGCCACGCAGCGGCGACTCATGGTTAAACAGAATGCCGCTTGACGCAAAAATACCGTAACTTTCACGATAGTTGATGGTCATCCAGTGGGCATACAGTTTGGCAACGCCATACGGGCTACGCGGGTAGAATGGCGTATCTTCCTTCTGTGGAACTGCCTGTACTAAACCGAACATTTCAGAGGTTGATGCCTGATAGAAACGGATTTTAGTGTTAACAATGCGGATCGCTTCCAGCAGATTAACCGGGCCAATACCGGTTATTTCCGCTGTGGTAATAGGCTGTTCGAAAGACACCCCCACAAAACTCTGTGCCGCCAGGTTATAAACCTCCGTTGCCCCTGTTTGCTGCAACAAACGGATGCTGGCAGACAGATCGGTCAGATCATACTCAACCATATGCAGATTCGGGTGCTTATCAATCCCCAGCTCTTCAATACGCCAGAAGTTTACGGAACTGGTACGGCGGTAGGTTCCGTGAACCACATACCCTTTTTCGAGAAGAAGTTCAGCAAGATAAGCGCCATCTTGACCAGTGATACCTGTAACTACTGCTATTTTCATAGATATATTCCGTTTTTATATGAATATTAAAACCACTACGCTTCCACAATATCAATCGCGGACTAGAAAGTCTTGAAAACTTCCATACTCAGACTATTATGCATTTTCCTGAGATAGTATTGTAACAAGTTCTTTTGTTTTGTCATGCATCAAGTCAATATTACCACGAGACTCAACATTTAAACGTACAACAGGTTCTGTATTAGAAGATCGGAGATTGAAACGCCACTCGGAAAAATCCATGCTGATTCCGTCGGTATAGTCAATATGCTTAGCAAGTGCCATATACCGTTCTTTAATATTGTTAATGGAAACATCCGGATCTTTCAGGTTAATATTAATCTCTCCTGAAGATGGATAAGCCGAGATACGGTCTTTAACCAGTTGACCAATGGTTTGCCCTTTGACACAGACCAGCTCGGCGATCAATAACCAAGGGATCATTCCGCTATCGCAATATGCAAAATCACGGAAATAGTGATGGGCACTCATTTCACCACCATAAATGGCGTCTTCGGCTCGCATACGTTCTTTAATGAACGCGTGGCCAGTCTTTGACATAACTGGCTCTCCGCCTGCCTGCGTCACCACATCGATGGTATTCCAGCTCAAACGGGGATCGTGGATAATCTTCGCACCAGGTTCTTTTTGCAAGAAAGCTTCAGCCAGCAGACCAACAATATAATATCCCTCGATAAACTCGCCGTTTTCATCAAACAAAAAACAGCGATCAAAATCCCCGTCAAATGCAATGCCCATATCAGCACCGTGCTCACGTACTGCATTGGCCGTATCTGCACGACACTCAGGTAACAATGGATTAGGAATACCATTCGGGAAGGTACCATCAGGTTGATGATGAACCTTGATGATTTCAAGTGGAGAATTATGCGCTATCAGCTGTGCCTCAATTGCATCAATCACATGACCAGCGGCCCCATTACCGGAGTTAATTACCAACTTCAGCTGCTTGAAGTTTGCTATGTTGACGTAAGCAAGCACATGCTGGACGTAATCTGCCAATACATCCTGTTGAACATAGTGACCACGTGCTGCCAATGGCGCCGGGAATTGATTTACTTCAGCCAGTTCTTGGATAGCACGCAAGCCAGTATCTCCGCTGATAGGGCGAGAACCTTCACGTACCAGTTTCATGCCATTGTAATTGATCGGGTTATGACTCGCAGTTACCTCAATACCACCGTCAGCTTTGAGGTGGGACGTCGCAAAGTAAATCTCTTCCGTACCAGTCATACCGATATCGATTACATCAGTGCCTGCATCTTGTAAACCTTCTGCTAAGGCTAGTTTCAAACTTTCACTTGTTAGACGCACATCGCTGCCCAACACAATTGTCTTAGGTTTTAAAAACTCGCCATAAGCACGCCCAATACGGTAAGCGATCTCCTCATTAAGTTCTTCACCTAATTTACCTCGAATATCGTAAGCCTTAAAACACGTTAACTTATTCATTTCAGATCCTTCAGTTAAACCCTACCATACCGGTCATGTAAGCGTTCTATATCGTCCTCTCCCAAATAGAATCCAGAGCGTACCTCAACTATTTCGAGATCGTTCTTACCTGGATTTTCCAGTGTATGTATGCAACCAGCAGGAATAAAGGTGGACTGATTCTTGGAAAGCAGGAATTCTTTATCATCAACGTTTACTTTGGCTGTGCCACTAACCACAATCCAGTGCTCTGCCCGATGATGATGCCGTTGTAGCGAGAACCCATGTCCAGGATGGACAACGATTTTTTTCAACTGATAATGAACGCCACTATCGATATCACAGATGGTCCCCCAAGGACGGTACGAAGATGGATGCTGCCGGTAATGATGAAGATCTCGTCTTTTTAGTTCATCAACAACCTTTTTAACATCCTGAACCTGATCTTTCGTGGATATTAACAGTGCATCGTTAGTATTAATGATTATCAGATTATCTAGACCAATTGTGGCGACTAACGCAGAGTCAGACGAGATGTAGTTGTTACTGGAATCAATAGAAATTATTTGACCTAAATTCACATTACCGGATACATCTTTTTCTGAGACATCCCATAACGATGACCAAGAACCAACGTCACTCCAACTGGCATCAATCGGAATCACTACCGCGTTGCTGGTTTTTTCCATTACAGCGTAATCAATAGAATCACTCGGGCAGTGTTTAAATATTTGCTGATCTACGCGGATAAAGTTCATATCACGCTTACTTTCTGCCACAGACTTTTTTGTATTGGCAGAAATTTCCGGACTGAATTGATCCAACTCCTGCAAAAAAGTGGCAATTTTGAACATGAACATGCCACTATTCCAACTGTACTCACCGCAATCAAGATACTCTTGTGCCTTTTCAAGGCTCGGTTTTTCGACAAAAGAATCTACTTTAAAGCATGCGTGTGAAAAATTCTCTCCGCGTTTAATGTAGCCGTAGCCAGTTTCAGGATGCTCAGGAATAATGCCAAAAGTCACCAGATGGTTATGTAACGCAAATTGCAGTGCAGTTTGAATAGCAGAGTGAAAATTATCAACCTTTTTAATTAGATGATCTGCAGGTAGCACCAACAGAATATTATCAGGATCTTTTTCGGCCGCAAGATATGCCGCAAGAGCAACTGCGGGGGCAGTGTTGCGCCCAACAGGTTCAAGAATAATATTCGTGGCTAGTTGGCCAATTTCACGTAATTGTTCAGCCACCAAAAAGCGGTGATTTTCATTACAGATAACGAGTGGGGCCTCCACCTCAGCCCCATCAAATCCAGATAGACGCTGCAGGGTTTGCTGCAGAAGACTAAAACCACTGTCATCAATTGACAGAAATTGTTTTGGGAAAGACTCACGTGACAGAGGCCAGAGACGACTCCCTGTTCCCCCGGCCATAATGACAGGAATTATTTTTGACATTAACTAATCCTTTTACTGCATCACTTACTTTGCTGAAACCATTCTGATTATGGCTTCATTAATTAGTAAACGACACAAATTCGAATAATCATCTTAAACGTTAAATCGAAGTGTATATTTAATTATCTAACCGTAATTTTTAGCATCAAACACATGAAAGATTCAAAAGTAAAGAAAAGAAAGTTTAAATGTTGTTATGTGCGAATATAACGCACTCGTAAAAAGTTTATTTTTACTAATCCCACGCCATAAAAAATAACATTATAAATACAATGCATCACTGCAAAATACAATAAATAACTTAATGCAAATTAAAGCAATAGAAGATTAAGATTAGTGATTATTTCTTCCTCAATCGGATTATATGTAACTTGGTATATTTCTAACCAAGCATTTAAATAGTTTGATAGTGTATCGAGATAGACTTGAGAATGAGTGGCACTCCAACCATAAGCGAGTATTTTCATTTTATCCCAATAATACGTAACATCCTTTATCTTTTTACATACCCTTCCCTGAATAACATTCCCTTTAATATGTACATTTGATATTGCGCTCGGTTTCTTTTTGACTATTGATCTGGTAGATTCAATATTATCTTGATCGATAGCAGAGGCATTATTTATTTTTTTACCCCTTGTGATAACAACGCATAATCAGAAGCACATACTATATTAGAAAAAAATATATTAATAATCTATTCATGGCTCACTATTTAGAGTAATAAAATAATGGCGAGAGAAACCAAGTTATCAATCAAGAATCAATCTCCAAAAAGGAATCTGATATTTTCAGAAGAATAACTCCAATCGAAATCTTTTTTTCTATCTTTAAGAGTTTTATTGATTTTCATATGGTTTTCGTCAACATATTTTAGTGTATTCATCAATTGATCCACTGAGCCATAATCAAATGTTAATTCTTTTAAACCTGACGCCCTTAAGAACTGGCAAGTTTCACCAACCGAAGTTGAAATGAAAATAGTAGAATAATGCAGGGCATTATACATTACTCCTGACTGGGATGCTGCTTTATATGGTAATATGAGTATAATATTTTCGGACAGTAACTCTTGTACTTCCTCAATAGGGAGGTAAGTATCACGGACTGTACATCCTTTTTTTTCTAATTCACTAGATAAGAATTTCAAGCCTATATCAAACTTACCATAGACCTCAACTGTATAACCGGCTGAAAATAATTTATCTGCTGATTCTAAAATGAAATCCAAGCCTTTATAAGGCTTGATATTCCCCCAAAAAACAATCCTTTTTGGGGGAATATCGTATCTTTTATATATTCCATTACCGTTATTAGTAACCGGCATTACACCAAGATTCATTACCAAACTTTTAGCATTAAAAGCAGCACCATAGGAATCAATAAAAACATCTTTAGTATATTGACTTACGAACATGATTCTTTTAGCTATACGGGCAATAAGCTTGAAAGGTAAATAGACTTTATTGTTATAATCATGAGGAATAGCATTATGAAATGTCATTACAAGTTTTTTTCGAATTAATAACGAAAATAATATATCTAGGCTAGGAACGATGCTCCATTGCAAGTTAATTCTTTGATATAGCGATTTATTCTTCAATATATCAAACAACATTCTTACATAATTTAACCCTCCTGTAATCTTATTAGCATTAGATATGTCGTAGCATATGACATTAACGTTAATTAATTCGGAGATTTCATTTAAATATTCTGAATTGAATATTGAGTTGGAACAATAAAAATCTATTACGAAATTTTCACTTAAAGACTTGAGGAAAAAATAATCATATTGCAATGTATATGACGCGGGATCTACAACAGCAATTCTATTCATTAGTGGAATGCTCGCTTATAGCCACATTGATATGAAACCTGACAATTTCTTTCTTTAATAAACCTAGCCGGGTTACCCGCGTAAAGCTGATTTTTTGGTATGGGTTTAGTCAAAACTGAACCTGCGCCAAGGACAGCCCCCTCATGCAAAACAACGCCGGGTAACAATAACGCAAACGAACCGATTACGACATTATTTTCTATCGTGACTGGCTTTGAAATTGTTTCATATGTGCTAGATGAAATATCATGATATTGAGTGATGATTTTCACACCTAATGTCAAGTCAACATTGTCTCCGATAAATATACCACCCCGACAGTCCAAAAATGCCCCCCATTGTACATTTGAACCTTTGCCAATAACCAATTTCCATGGTGCGAAAATTTTCACTCCCATATGGATATTAGTGCTGTGATGAATCTTAGCACGATAAAATATTCTAAGTATTAAATTCCTAATAAGATATGATGGTATATAACTAAAAAAATGATTCCATAAAGCCATAACAGAATAAGAAATAAAACGTTTAGAAATTCGCATTTAAAGCCTCGTATAATTCGTTTTTGCCTCGATTGTTCCAGTGTAAAAAATAATTTTCATTTATTCTACCAACCAATGGTAAATTCGATTCGATGATAGGAAATAATTCATCCCAATCTGAAACAAGAAAAACCCTATCAGGAAAATACTCACTTGCAAACCGGCCAAAAATACAGTCCGAAACAATAATCAGAGCGTTAGACTGCAATGCTTCATACAAAACACTACTCACTCTATAATCGAAATTTTGAGGTATAATTACAACATCTGAAGAAACCATCATGCCATTATAATCTTCAAACCATGAAGAAAGAATTATATTTTTACTTTCAAATTTCACATCATATTTTTGCTTTGCATAAAGCGTATATCCTTTATTTTGACTAACCACATGATAAATTTTATTCGTCGTCTCCGCATCGATAGTTGCAGATGGCATGAAAATAATTTTATCATGATTAATCCCTAACGGTTCAACACGCTTATTAGTTGAGTCAAATATATTATTCATTGGAAGACGAATAGTTACCGCCTTTTTATTAAATTTTTCATTGACATACTTAGAGATATAATCCATTAAAGTGATATGCGTTACTGTTTTCGATATCATCTTATACAGCATTTTTTTTAAAAAACCTGAATTTGGCACTGTATTATGTTCAAATACATATAGATTTGTACGTGTAAAGTAGCGAAAAAAATACGACCAAATGGACATTGAGAGAGGTTCATATGATAAAAATAAAACTTTATCAAAACTATTATGTCTCAGTTTAGAAAAGACATTTTTCATTAGGATTAATTGATTAAACTTATACTTCCATTTACTATTTTTTACTAACATTTTGTCAGGGAATGATCGGGAATTTGAATCAAAATTTCTTGCCATTGAATCTGAAAAATACATACTAACATCTTCATTTCCCAGCCAATCGACAATAGATTGATTAAAACTTGTGTGTGCACGTTCAGATAATGTATCAACCAGTAAAACTTTCATTTATGCGACTCTTTTGGAAAAAGAAATTATAGAGAATATAACCATAAAGGTAAATGCGTGTATTGGTTGCCAAAACATATTTAAACAGAAGATAGAATAAAAAAGCATGAACAGATATAAAAACATCTCTAATGTAATTTCTTGATTAACAGCAACATTTTTATAACTCTGTTTAAGACACGTGAATGACAGTTTTATTGCCATGAAAACCGTACTCAAATAAGCAATAATTGAAACAATCCCACCTTTTAATAAAAGGTAACTGATGAAGGTATGAGGACGTTGAAATCGGCCAGATATATTCTCTTGGAAACTGTAGTCAGAAACACCAACATCAATAGGAAAGCCAGTATAAGAAAAATCAAAATAACCACCCAGCCCATTACCGATTATAATTGGTGTAACATGATCAATACCATAACTCGTAATATTAATAAACTCATACCATCTGACCATAGCTGATCCAGAAGTATCAGCATTGCCAGTGAATATATTTGTGAAAAAATTCAGCTTATAAAGTAGAAAGTTAAGACTATCCGGAGCTACAATGAAAAGAACTGATATTAGCGCAAAAACACCAGAAAACAAAATAAATACGGCGGAAATCCCCCGCTTGAACAAATCAGATCTCATTATAAAGAAAGGTAGTAAAAGCATAAAAATAGCAGATAGAGCGACGAACGCTAAGTCATCTCTTTTCATTGAAATTGCTGCAAGCATTGATAATGCAACCAGCAGACACCGTATGCTAAATTTAGGAATTGCAATAATTGCAGCTAATAAAATCGGATATGCTATATAAGGTTGCGTTGATAATTCAAGTTTAATACTGCCTGTGAAATAGTCGTGCAACAAAAATATAATAGTTCTGAGACCAATGGTAATTACAGCCAAGAATATCACAGAAATAATTCCTGACTTTATATTATTATAATTGTGCAATGAGGTTACCACAAGTATTGCACATATCCACACAATGTATATTCTCACATCTGAAAACACACTCCGAATATCGACTTCATTGCCTCTTAACGAAGAAATAAACGTCCCCAATAAAGACAAAACAAATAGAGTTACTATAAAGCCAATAAATAAATATTGGTATTTTGGAACTTTTCGGTCATGTAATGTAAACAATCTGTATAATGCTAAAACACCTAGAAAAATTATCATCAAAACTGACAAGCTAAAGCCAAACAAACTTAGAGAATGAAAAGAGTAAAAAGAAGCAACCTCAGTATTATCACTATCCACCACTTGCTGAACAAAATCTCTGGAAAACTGCGGAGTAATTAGAGCTATATATATATATAGCAAAACCCCTCGCTTAAAATTGATTAGCGATAGAACAACGAGTGATACTAGTATTCCATAAGACAATAGTACGCCGACTACATTACTCGTTAAATAGTCAGTGTATATGAAGCTTAAGAATGCAATTAATAACAGTGCTAGTATTTTCTTTGCATTTAATAAATCACTTAAATACATTATCAATAGCTTCCTGGCATAGCCGTTTTTGGTTTTTAATGAACTCTATGGGTTGAGCGTATTCATCTATTATATCAGACATTATTGACGGCGTCAGATTTCCATGTCTGCTATTGTTCTCATGCAGTCTTCTGCTCCTGACTCTCGGATATATCTTTCTTCTTTAGGAGAAGTAAACGATATCAACGTTAGGCAGCCAGCCACGTCAGCAAGCACGACTGAATGTAATCTAACCCCAATATGTAAATAGCTTTTTCTCAAAATATCAATATATTCATCAACGCTATTAGGATTAGTTATAGCGAATTTGCATGTCAAATTTTCTGCTATTCTTTGGTGTAAAGAGTTATCATCTATAACTCCTCGATGAGATGGTGAAAATACATTTTTTTATTTAGTGACCTTGGGATTATATTTAACTTTTCCGCCATAGCTTTAACATCCCTATACCCTTGAACTCCGGAATAAGAAATATAATCACTGTTTCTAACTATATTTTTTATTGGATAATCTCATTTAAAAAAACCAAGTCAGCAGACATTTTAAAATCACCATTGGTGAAAAGTTTCCTCACCACTTCTAAGGACTCATTATCTCTGAAATCTTTCATTACTCATCTTAAATATATTCACTATTACATCTTTAACGTTATTACTTAAATCCCCCATGCCAACACCCATGAAAATAAATTGTGTTCTGAATAACTTGCAAAGAAGACCTATTTTAACTAGATCGTAAAGCCCTCTATTATGATCAACGCTGCATCATAAAAACACGCCCCTCCATATCACCTTTTCAACGCGTAGAATACGCTTTTACATAAGATAATTTATCTGAGGTTTTGACTAAATTTATATTATTAATACCGGATGCTATTTTAAATTTATCTACATCATGGACAGCTACAGTTGTTTTTATAGAGCTATTTTTTAATAAAGAACGAAAAAGATTAGGCAACATCAAATCATCGCCGATATTCTCACACCCATAACACTCATAACACTCATAACACTCATAACACTCATAACACTCATAACACCCAATCAATAAAACATTAATTCCACACCTGCTTTTTATTTATAAATATTATAACTAAAACCCAACCAATCATTCTAGAAGATAAAAATGCAATAGCTGCAGAAACAACCCCTATAGTTCTAAATGTCGAAATAAATACCAATAGGAAAAATGCTAGTTGTGCAGCCTTGATTAATAAAAAATAGTTCTGAGATGATTTAAGTATATAGGCTTCCCAGACGCCCATAACCAAAGCCCCTGAATGTGAGAGTAACAGTAATATTATAATACTAAAACTAACTCGCTCAATGGAAATGACACCTCCATAATATAGAATAGCAAAGATAACCGCTAAAGGTATTACAAAAATAACGACTAACTTTAGCAAACGTGAGCTTACAGCTGATATACCCTCTCGCTTAATATTTTTAGCAGAAAGCTCTCTAACAAATACAGTATTTATTGCGCTGATGACCACAGGAGCAGCAAAGAATATTATAGATATCTTAGCGTATTTACCAGCAGTTTCACTATCGAAAAAATGACTAATTAAAATGACATCTGCACGCATACAAATAATTGCGAGCAAATTAGCCAAATATAATTTCCAAGCAAGCGTTAACATTCCATCAAAGTTACTTTCTGTGTAATCTATTTTTTTAGTTTTAAAGTAACTCAACCCTGCAGAAATTATACTCGCAAAGGCTAAAAAAATATATATAAAATCTTTATTCACCTTTACAGAAAAATAGATAAGTAAACAGAAAATTAGTATTGTAACACTTCTTACCATGGGCAGGTAAAATATTATTGATGCACTTCCTCCCCAATCACCTATAACCTGTAATTTTGTCGAGTTGAATTTCAGCAGTACCCCTGCAAGCGCGGAAATTATGATAGATATTGAAATAAGAATACTGAATGAGAAATATAAATATAAAAATAAAAATAAAAATATAAACAAATAAAAAATGAAGAATTTTTTAATTAGATCTCTTATTCTAAATGATGAATTAAATTGTGAATAGCGTAATACTAAAGCATTAGGTAATCCAAGATCCAGAAGAAAATAGCTAATACCTAATATATAATATATGCTAGAGAATTTCCCAAAACTTTCATTATCAAAAAACAACCCTAATGCCAACAAAGAAATATAGGTCATTGCTGACGAAAATATATTACTTGACATTAGCTTTGCGATAGAGATAAGGTGAATATTCCTTATTTTTCTCATTAAACATTTTCTCTAGTAAATTACGATCATTATATTTCTATAAAAAATTCAATCATTAATATTGGTTGGGCTAATATTTCCTAAATGCAATACATATATGATGCAGCCATTTAAAAATAACAAAAATACTTTGCCTTTATCTAATAATCGCTCTCCAGGCATAGTTTACAAAATACCAACTAGATTTTAGAAAATTAATCTGCTCAACTTGTCTATATATTTGCCATTGTCGCATAGCCTTCTTAAGTTTGTTTCTTGAAATTGAACCATTCACAATTCTATATTTAGTCAATGAACGATCTAATAGATATGCATTCTTTCCATCTTTCAATAGCTTCAACCACAGTGCATAATCCTGCCCAGTTCTCAATAAAGGCATCTCAATCTTATCGAAACTGTGTCGCTTGAGCATTACTGTTGAGCATCCTAGTGTAGCTTTCTTCAAAAGCATGTCATTATACCCAACAGATACAGATCCAGTGTTCAAGTCGATATTTTTGTTAGTATGTATTCCATCTTCGCTAATTATTGTGAACGAGGTAAAAGTAAAGTCAACATTCTTTTCAATCATGAATTTTACTTGTAACTCAAGTTTATCTTTTTCCCAAAGGTCATCGCTATCTAGAAAAGCAATAAAGCTACCTTTAGCATTAGCCAAAGAGTTATTCCTTGCTACAGCAGCACCAGAGTTTATTGGGTTTCTATGAATTTTCACCCTAGGATCTTTTTCGGAAATCGATAATAATATTTCCCATGTATCGTCACTAGAAAAATCATCAGTGACGACCCATTCCCAGCAATCCAAACTTTGGGATAAAATAGATTTGTACGTTTCTAATACAAAACGGGATGAATTATAGGTAGGTGTAATTATTGAGATTAATATATTTTTTTTCATGTTCGTATCGTATAAATAAAATTAGTTATAAAATAACATGGAGTATCTACAATTTAGAGGCTCGTCTTTTCTTAGTTAAACTATTTTGATCTTTAGAAGAATAGCTACCATTATAAAAATAGTAGCTATCTAATGGAGGTTAGTTATTTTTTATCCGAGGAGTACTCATAATTATAATAACCATAGCTATAATGACTTGCAGCCTTCCTAACAACGGCATTAATAATTACACCTTTGATGTCTACACCGTTCTGCTCAAAGCGACGTATACTTAACATCACTTCTTTTGTTGTATTGACATCGAATCTTGCCACCATAAGAGAAGTTCCTACGTGACGTCCAATGATTGCAGCATCTGTAACAGCCAGAATAGGAGGAGTATCAACAAGCACTAAATCATAGTTATCTGAACACCATTTCAGTAATTTCTCAAAATTTGAGTGCATTAACAATTCTGCTGGATTCGGCGGGATCATCCCTCTTGAAATAAAATCTAAGTTTTCTACTTTTGTTCGTTTAATACACTTATCTAAAGAAACCTGTTCAGACAATACATCCGATAAACCACTTTCTACTGATGTTTGCATCTGTAAATGCGTATACCCCCTACGCATATCACAGTCGATCAAAATAACTCTTTGGCCAGCTTGAGCGATAACCGCCGCCAAGTTAACACTTACGAACGTTTTACCAATACTAGGGCTTGCGCCTGAGATCATAAGAATATTATTCTTGGCTTCAAGGCTTGCAAAATGAAGACTTGTTCTCAAACTGCGGATTGATTCTATAGCTAAATCAGCAGGATTACCTATTGCTAAAAGATCCGTGGATTTTGCATTACTGCCGTTATTTGCTTTTCTTAATTTGAATTTACGATCCTGTTTTTGCTGCCATTCAGATAGTGGTATACTCGCATATACACTGACTCCCAGTTCCTCTAACTCATCCGGCGACTCTAAACCTTTGCGGAATGCTGCCATTACGAGTACATAAACAACAGACAGCCCCCCCCCTAATACAGTTGCTAAAGCAACAATTAAAGCCTTTTTGGGTCTAACAGGTTTTGGTTGAGTTACTGCGGTATCAACAATTCTCACATATCCAACAGTGCTTGCTTTGCTGATGTTAAGCTCTTGCTGTTTATTCAACAACTGCATATATACTTCTTGGCTAACTTTTGCATCACGAGTTAACCGTAAAATTTGCTGTTGAGTTTTGGGTAATGATGCAATATGTTTATTTAAATTAACTTTTTCTTTCTCTAGCGTTTGTTTCTTTTCTAACAAAGCACGATAGGCAGGGTGCTCTTTAGTATACAACTTTGATAATTCAGCCTCTCTAAACGTCAACTCATTCAATTGACTGTCAAGGGCAACCATTGTTTCGAGGGCTGACTTTGCCTCTAAAGATAAATCAACTGATTCATTCTGTTGTCTGAAATGGTTTAATTCATTTTCTGAAGAATCTAATTTAGCCTGGACCTCTGGTAGTTGCTCTTTCAAAAATACCAAGCTCTTTTCCGCCTCAGCAGATTTTCTTTCTACATTTTGTAAAAGGTAGTTTTTGCTAATGCTATCAAGAATAGCTTGAATTTCTTTCGGGTTACTGCCCTCCAAACTTAACGCTAGGACGCCGGTGTCTTTGCCTTTGTCAGCTACTCGCAAATTTTCTAACAAATCCTTAATGACGGCTAAAACAGGCCTTTTAACTAATGAGAAGTTAGTTCCAGGCACTGCGTTAGTATCCGTGATTAAGATTTCAACGCCTGAATTATGTTCTAATTGACCAACCTTGCCTGTAAGAATTTCCTCGCCATCTAAAGAAAGAATATACGTTTTGGAATCTACAATTTTTAATGTATATTCTTTATCATAATTAATTTTAGGAACATCAAACTTACTTACAACGACATCATATTCTGAACGGCCTAATAGTCGATTAAATCCCTTGCCAAATACTGGCATAAAACTCTGCTTCACTGAGATATCTAATTTCAAATCATCAATGGTTTTCCCTATAACCATTCTTGATTGAATCAATTGGATTTCTGCAGCCGATGGTGGTTGATTATTAGGGAGGATTTCAGATAAATTATTTAATAAGGAATTTCCAACATTCTGTTCTACTTGTATTAAAGCATCTGACTGGTAAATTGGTGTCGCGAATAATGAATATATTATCCCTAAGACTGTAAACATACATGTTACACCAACTATTAACCAACAATGATCAATCAATGTCCCAAATGTCCGGGCCAAATCAATTTCATTACTGCTTTCCGCTGCTTGCGTTGAGTTATTTTTGGGATTAGCCATTATCTTCTCTAATTACCGATTTAGTACATTTACCCACTTGATTGTTGAGTTTTCAAGCTGTGTGAACACATGTTCAAATACTTCTATGCTTTTTTTGTAAGGGTCAACTATTTCTAGCTTATCATTCCAATGCCCATACAGCATGATTTTCCCTCGCACTTCAGGGCATATCTCACATACTGCTTCAATATGGCCTTGTTCCATAACTAGTATCAAATCATTTTCTCTGCATAATGATGATGTCAGTTGTCGGGCAATATGCCCGTCTACTGAAATCCCATGTTTAATTGAAACCTCAGAAGCTCTATCATCGGCTTGATGACCAACCAAAGCACCAATGCCAGCGGAGCTTACTTTCTTTGTAGGTAAATATTTTTTAAAAAGACGTTCGCCTGTTGGCGAACGACATATATTTCCAACACATACAACTAAAATTGAATTAAACATATCAGTTAGGCCAATTTCTTATCCAACGGACGGATTCGGTCATATTATTAACGCCAGTGATAGTAGGTACTAATTGACTGACAACTCGATTCCAGCGCACTATAGGAGCAGTGGTAACATAAACAATATCATAGGGCTGAAGCTGGAATTCTGTACCCATGACTAATGCTGCTGCATCCGAGGTATTTAGTTGATAAATATTTGCCAACTTATCACCTTCACTACCACGTAGGGAGCGAATAACAAACACACCAGTTGCATCTGACATCGCTTGATCCATACCCTCAGCATTGCCCAATGCTTCGGTTAGCGTCATGCCACTGCGATCCATACGTAAGGTTGTCTGTTTTTTAACTTCACCCATCACAAAGATTTTTAGACCATCGTTACGAGGGATGTAAAGGATATCTCCAGGATAGAGTAGGTGATTCTGGGTAAGATCGCCGTTTTGCATCAGCGCTTGAAGAGAAATTCGTTTCTCTTTGCCATTATGCGTTAGGACCACATTGCGCCAGTCGGCGTTCTCAGTTAAGCCGCCAGCACTGTTGATAGCGTCTAAAACAGTTAGTGGCACATTTGTGATGGCCTGTTTACCTGAGGTTGCAACTTCTCCTGTAACATAGACCTTCTGAGAGCGGAAAGCAGCAATGCTGATATCAACCTGTGGTGACTCAATATACTGAGCTAAACGGGTCATGATAACGCTACGAATTTCAGCAATTGTCTTTCCAGCAACTTTCACTTTGCCAATATAAGGATAGAAAATTGTGCCATCCGAATTTACCCAGTTACCGGTATCACTTGCGCTACGGTACTGCCCTGCGGGGGTCGTCAGCTCTGGGTGGTCCCATACCGTCACCATCAGAACGTCACCGACACCAATGCGATACTCGTAGTTCTGAAGTTCAGTTTCTAAAGCCGTGTTTACCTGCGCCACAATCGGGTTTGGTCGCATTTTTTCAATCAACTTCGGCGTCATTGGGTAAACATTAACCAACTTGTCAAGGTTAAAATCCGCGTCAGATTGCTTTACGACATCCTTGCCTGAAGTCGAGAGATGTGAGCCAGGTACCACCGTGCATCCACTGATAAAACTTGCAGAAATCAGTAGTGGTATCAGCTTAAATGTAACTTTTATCATCAAATTATTCACTATTATGAGAAATGCCATCCAATCTAATGTGCGAACATTATAAACGGAAAACGGCTAAATAATGAGCCAAAGTAGCAACAAAACAAGCGATTAATCATTTGTTTGATGGTGTGCTTTCCGCCTCGCTCATCCCTGGCTTGTGGTTCGATTTTCGGATCCAGGTCAAAATTTTCCAAACCCGGGTAATAGACCAAAAATAGCCCGCAAAAACAACTAAAAACAGTCCTAACATCAGCAGTTCGGGAACGCCTAACCTATCACCAATGACTCCGATTGCCGCTAAAAGCGATGCAAATCCAACGATGGTGAAAAGTGTCTGTCGCGGTCCTAGGCCTGCTCTCATCAATATGTGATGCAGGTGTTCGCGGTCTGGCTTGAAAGGGCTATCTCCCCTACGGATCCTACGCACCATAATTGTCGCCATGTCCATCAATGGTACAGCAATCACCCACAGTGCTGATACCGGTTGCATCACAGCTTTATCACCCTGGGTGGCTAAAACCAGCAGCCAGATAACGGTAAAACCGATCAGCGTACTCCCCGCATCCCCCATAAATACTTTGAATCGTTTCCCCATCGGAATGCCAAGATTCAACATGATATAGGGCAATGACGCTACCAACAAACATAAGCACCATTTTGAGAGCTCAGAGTTGCCACCCAGCTCAAACACTACAGAAAGTGCGCCAAAAGTAACGCATGACAGCGCGCCTAGTAAACCATCAATGCCGTCAACCATATTGAACGCATTGATAGCCCCCCAAACCGCGAACAAGGTCACAAAATAGCCAAACACCCCCAATGTCAGTTCGCTACCTACAATGACATGACCAAGGCTTGCCAAATACAAGCCAGACCACATCATAACCCCTGCCACTAAAGCCTGAATTCCAACCCGTGGCAACACAGGTAGATCAAACCGATCATCTAACACGCCAACCACCAGCAGGATAGTGGCACAGACCATGTATAAAGTGAACTGAGGCATCCAATCTGGGTGCAATGCATAAAGTACCCACAAAGCCAGGTAGATGGAAACCCCGCCGACTAATGGGATATGTCCGTTATGCTTTTTACGAGCATTTGGCTTATCAACTAAACCAACAGAAAAAGCTAACTTTCTTGCACCGAGCAGTACAAGAAATGCCCCTATGAAAACCACTATCAACTCTTGCATATTTTCACCATAATCAAGAAGTTGCAACACCCAATCCGAGTCGTACGACTACGCTACCGCTCTTGGCTCACTAGCTACCAATGCACTGTAGTAAGGCCCAGCCATACTTGCTTACGTCATATTTTCTTGTGGGGGTTACCAGTACTTACCTATCAAACCTGTCTTTCACTGATTCAAAATCCAGCACAAGCATACAAAATCGTTACTAATGTCAAATTATGATGACAAGATTCTTATACTATTAACCGAACGAAACAAGCCTTAGATAGGTCGTGAAATCCTTTTCAGAATAAGACTACTCGTTATGTTGCAAAATTCAGTTTTTTAGCACCAAAAAAGATAATAACACCATGATTTATAATAAAATTTTTAAAGTGGTAAATTCTTAAAATATTCGTTCAGCCCACTACATCAGCATTTAAAAGATCAACACTATTTGCTGACAAGCGTCCTGGTGCACCTCTCAAAGTCAGGGAAAACCACCTTGAAAGAAAAAATAATTTGAAATGCAATTTCTTAGGGGGAGGCATTAAAGAACGTAGGGTATCGCCTTGCAAATCACTTTCAGCAGTCAACAATGTGCGCAGCGTTTGAAATTACGCCAGCTATCTTGCGACTACCGCTAGACTAACTGGCGTTGATGAAAAGAAAATGACAAGCTTTCCAAATAAAGTTAATTTTAAAAAACAAACGCCTACTGAGTATCAACCACTCAAAACGCGTACATTATCAATTTCTTCAGTATTGGCAGTATGAACGTTAAAGCTTCAACTGCTGCGCCCATTCACGGAAGACTTTGCCCTGCGTAGGGTGGCGTAGGCCATAGGTCACAAAGGCCCGGAGATAGCCAAGTTTTTCACCGCAGTTGAACGATTCCCCCACCAGTTCCATCGCTTCTACCGTCTGTTGTTTCATCAGGTCAGCAATCGCATCTGTCAGTTGAATTCGGCCCCAGGCGCCTGGCTGCGTTTTTTCCAAAATCGGCCAGATGTCGGCAGAAAGCACATAACGGCCTACAGCAGAATAATTGGATTTCAGTTTCACTTCACGGCTTGGTTTCTCAATGATCGAGGTCATGCGTGAGCTTTCACCTGGTTTTAGGGTCGTGGTCTCACATTCCGCCACCGAGTAGTCATACAACACATTTTCATCCGCAGGCTGCACCAGTACCTGGCTCAGCCCGTTATCTTCGAAGCGGGCAATCATATGCGCCAGGTTGTCTTTGTGCATATCCGCCTTAGCGTCATCCAGTAGCACGTCCGGCAACACCACCACGAAAGGTGAATCACCTACCAATGGTTTGGCACACAGTACCGCATGCCCCAATCCTTTCGGTTGTCCTTGGCGGATGTGCATCAGGGTTACGCCCTTCGGCGTGATGGATTTAACTTCATCCAGCAGCTGACGCTTCACGCGCGCTTCCAGCATCGCCTCAAGCTCATAAGACGTGTCGAAATGGTTTTCGATCGCGTTCTTGGAGGAGTGGGTAACCAGAATGATTTCTTTGATCCCGGCAGCCACGCATTCGTTGACAATATATTGGATCAACGGCTTATCTACGATCGGCAGCATCTCTTTCGGGATCGCCTTGGTCGCAGGCAACATGCGCATACCCAGACCAGCAACAGGAATGACGGCTTTCAACTTCTTCGACATGGTGTTCCTCTTAAATCTCGTGGTCGTGCTAACCGGCTAAGGTAATTCAGATTGATGATAAAGTGGAATGTTGCTGATTTGATAGAAAACAAACTCACCAATCCTTTCTAACCCATGGATTATCCTGACGGGCGCAGCATGCAGCGCCCCTACGTTGTAAGCCCGGTGAGGGTTTGTCAGTAGTCTCGTAATTACTTGCTGTTCAGGGTCTGTTTCATCCACTGGGTGAAGTTTTCGCCTTCGGAAGGGTGGCGCAAGGCATACTGTACAAATGCCTTCATATAGCCCAGTTTGTCACCACAGTCGTGTGATTTGCCGCTCATATGGAAAGCTTCTACCGTTTCCTGCTCCATCAGCATGGCAATGGCATCGGTCAGTTGGATTTCATCGCCAGCTCCCGGAGGCGTTTTCTCCAGCAACGGCCAGATATCGGCTGAGAGGACATAGCGCCCCACTACGGCCAGGTTAGATGGCGCATCTTCCCGCGCGGGTTTCTCTACCACCGCAGTCATTGGCGTACTTGCGCCTGCGGCTAACGCCACACCGCCGCAATCGACCACACCGTATTTTGAAACGTCCTCTTCTGGCACTGGCTCAACCATAATCTGGCTAAAGCCGGTTTGCTCGAAGCGCTGGATCATTTTGGCCAGGTTTTCTTTCTGCAGATCGGCGGTAGAGTCATCCAATAACACGTCCGGCAGCAGCACCACAAATGGGTTATCCCCAATCATCGGTTGAGCGCATAACACCGCGTGACCCAGCCCTTTGGCTTGTCCTTGGCGCACTTGCATCACCGTTACATCTGGCGGGCAGATACTTTGTACTTCGGCAAGCAACTGGCGTTTTACTCGAGCTTCCAACGTCGCTTCCAGCTCAAAGGAGGTATCAAAGTGGTTTTCGATCGCGTTTTTCGATGAGTGCGTAACCAGTACGATATCCTTGATGCCAGCCGCAACGCATTCGCTCACGATGTACTGAATCAATGGCTTATCGACCACAGGCAGCATTTCTTTAGGGATCGCCTTGGTTGCGGGCAGCATACGCGTGCCCAAACCTGCTACTGGGATAACGGCCTTCAATCTTTTTTGCATGAATTTTTTCCACCGACAAATAACAAGTAAGTGTAACAGAGCCAGGAAAAGTGGTAGAGCCCAACGTCTCGATGAATTTTTAACTATAAAAATCAATTGATTACAATATCAAAGTGACGTTTTAGGCACGCTACCGCCCTTGGCTTGCAGCTACCAATGCACTGTAGACAATGTTTGAACTGACAAGCGGGCAACCGACTCCACGCTCGTAGATGAACCTGAGGTTCTGTTCAGAATTTAATGAGAGGCAAGTCGCAGAGTAGGGAAAAGGCTATGCCTTTCTGGCCAAGTGGTCAGTCTTGCTATCATTTATAGGATGCTAAGATTCTTATACTATTGACCCAGTGAAACAAGTCTTAGTGGCTTTATTAAGACCTTTTCAGAATAAGACTACTAAGGATACTCAATTTTTAAGATTTTACTCGTTTAACTACTTTATAACAAATTGATTATAATGCTTATTATCTAAGCGCAGAATTTATAAACAGCTATTTGTTCTATGTTTTCTGGTGCTTACCTCCAGTGACAAGATCCTGGTACTGTCTAATTATTCTACTAACATAGATTACCCGCACCCAGTGCGGATTTAATGTTGAAATCCCCTCCCTCAGCGTCCATCATTCTCAATGCGGCATAAGCCGTCGAACTAAAAGGTGAAATTAGGCGTATGGAATGGATCGCAGATCCAACAATTTGGGCCGGCTTGGCCACCCTGGTTGTACTGGAAATCGTACTGGGCATTGACAACCTGATCTTTATCGCCATTTTGGCGGAGAAATTACCTAAAAAACAACGTGATAAAGCCCGCATTGTCGGTCTTTTACTGGCGTTGGTGATGCGCCTGGCGCTGCTTGCCTCGATATCCTGGCTAGCCACCCTGACCAAACCGCTGTTTGTGGCCATGGGGCACGCTTTCAGTGGCCGCGACCTGATAATGCTGGTCGGGGGTATCTTCCTGCTGTTTAAAGCCACTATGGAGCTGAACGAGCGGCTGGAGGGTAAAGACGAAGAACACCATGGGTCACGCAAAGGTGCGCGTTTCTGGCCGGTGGTCGCGCAGATTGTGGTGCTGGATGCCGTCTTCTCGCTGGATTCGGTGATCACCGCCGTCGGGATGGTCGATCATCTGGCCGTGATGATGATCGCGGTGTGTATCGCCATTGGTCTGATGCTGCTAGCCAGCAAGCCTCTTACGCGCTTCGTGAATGCTCACCCAACCATTGTCATTTTGTGCCTCAGCTTCTTGCTGATGATTGGTTTCAGCCTGGTGGCCGAAGGCTTTGGCTATGCCATTCCGAAGGGCTATCTCTACGCAGCGATCGGTTTCTCGGTGATGATCGAAGCCCTGAACCAGTTTGCCCAGTTTAACCGCCGCCGTTTCCTTTCCAAGGTGCGGCCTTTGCGTGAGCGTACCGCAGAAGCCGTATTGCGCATGTTGAGCGGCAAGCACGAAGAGGCCGAGATCGACAGTCATTCGGCACATCTGCTGGCAGACAGCTATAACGAGAATGGTGAAATCTTCAACCAGCAGGAACGCCATATGATCGAGCGGGTGCTGGGCATGGCACAGCGCACCGTCAGCAGTATCATGACTTCGCGGCACGATGTGGAATACCTTGGGCTTAACGGTCCGCTGGATAAATTGACGCAGCTGTTGGAGAAAAACCAGCATACGCGCATCGTGGTAACCGAAAATAGCGCCAGCGATGAACCATTAGGGGTGATACACACCATTGATGTGCTGAAGCAGCAGTTGCAGCAATCACCGCTGGATCTGCGAGCCTTGGTGCGCCAGCCGCTGATCTTCCCAGAGCAGTTAACGTTGCTGTCTGCGCTGGAGCAGTTCCGCCAGGCCAAAACCCACTTTGCGTTTGTGGTGGATGAATTTGGTTCGGTCGAAGGGGTGGTGACGTTAACCGACGTGATGGAAACCATCGCCGGTAATCTGCCAGAGGCCGATGAAGAGGTTGATGCACGCCATGATATCCAGCAAACCAGCGAAGGCTACTGGATTGCCAATGGCCATATGCCGCTGGAAGATCTGGTGCTGTATGTACCACTGCCGATCGAAGAAAAGCGGGAATATCATACCTTGGCAGGTTTGCTGATGGAGCACTGCCAGCGCATTCCACGCGAAGGGGAACAGCTGAAGATTGGCGACTATCTGTTTGAACCGTTGGAAATCAGTAGCCACCGCATCGTGAAGGTGAAGATCACGCCGTTAGTGACACCTAACGAAGAGGACGAAGAGTAAATCTTTGCTGGGCACCCGCTTGAGGTGCCCAGCATTGATGTCTAATGGGCGCAACATGCCGCCCCACAGGCATAGCTTACAGGTGCACTGGCACCAGCAACTCCGTCGCCACAATCACCACCACCAGCCCGACAATCACCGGTACCGAGGTGCGTTTCACCACTTCGAACGGTGAAATTTTTGCCATACCAGAAACCGCTACCACTACACCAGAAACCGGCGAGAGCGTACGGCCCAGGTTGGAAGCTTGCAGCATCGGGATCACCAGGTAAGCCGGGTTAACCCCCATCTGTGCCGCCAGTTTCGGGATCAGCTCAACAAACGCATAGAACGGCGCATTACCAGAGCCGGTCGTCATCGCCGCCAGCATGGTGATCACCACCAGCACCAACATCATGATGATACCGCCGGTGCCAAACGACTGGGCCAGGCTGATCAAGCCGCTGATGAAGCCAACGGTGCTCAAGCCTTGAGCAAACACCCCAGCCGCGACCAACAGCATCACCACGCTGGCAAACGCATCGGCCATGCCACGGTAAGCCACTTCTAAACCGGCAAACACCGTTTTGGCGTTGAAGCTGCGGATAAACTCGATCACCGCGGCCATGAACATACAAATCACCAATACGGTAATGATGTGCAGCTCCGGTCCCCATTTACCATCAAAGACCAGTACCCCCAGGATCGGGGTAAACGGCAAGATGGCGTAAAAACCGGGCGCATTGGTAGTGATTTCACTCACGTCCATGATGTGGTGCTGTTCGTTGGCTTTACGGTCGAGGTAGCGCTGCCAGAAGAAGTGGGCAATCGCCATACAGACAATGGCGGCGATGGAGATCGGCAGCGTGGTTTTGAAGGCGAAATCCACCAGCGGCATTTCGGCCGCCTTGGCTGCCAGCACCACATCACCCGAAGTAGGCGAAAGGATAATGGCTGCAGGAGAAGCACAGATAGCCGCCGCCGCGCCACGGCTGATCCCCACGTTAACCATCAACGGGAACAGCGTTGCCATCAGTAGCACGCCCAGCCCTGTCGCCGAAGAGACGGCCAGTGACATCAGGCAGGCAACAAAGTAGGCCGCAATCATCAGCAAATACGGGGAGTTGATCATCTGCAGCGGGCGGGAGGCCAGCTTGACCACCACGTCATTGGCGCCAATGTGCGTCATATAGGCGGCGAAGCCACACAGCATCATGATCATCATGCCGAGATCGCCACCGCGGCTCATCAGCAGGATTTTGACATATTCGAAAATATCGGTGGCGCGCCAGCCGGTCGAAGTCGCACTGGCGGGCAGCAGATTTTTGCCCATAAATGCACTCACCGCCAGCAGCACCAGGCCGCCAACCATTAACACTCCGGTGGCAGAATAGCCCTTGATGATGTAACGGCCAACGAACACCGCCACCAAGGCTCCAATCAGAAGTTCCATTGTTATTCCTCGATTTAATTATTTTATTTCAGCTCATTGCCCGATTGCAGCCGAATAACGCCACACTCTGCCGAAAATCAGTACAGGATATTATGACATTCATCAATGTTGCGGGGGGAAACTATCAACAAATCGTGAAATTCCAAGCCAGGTCGCTTTGGCGATAGCCTTCCACCTGGCGGGTAGATACTGGAAACTGCAGCCAGACAGCTCAGAGTAAGCCAACTGACCATCCAGTCGAATAATAATTGATTTAATTTCAATAAATTAAATGACTCACCGCTCCCCTATCTTGCATACAGCCGACATAACATTGTGATCATGATCTGAATTTGTAGAATCTTTACGCCAGATGTTAACGATGTGTGAGTTTGATCAAACAAATGTTTTCTCCAGTTTGGTTATATGATCACCAATGTTCACGTTGTCATTTTTGGTAAATCGTTCAAACTTGTTCATAAGATAATGAATAATATAACTTAAATAATCATTATCCTTTTTATTTTACTAAAAATGACAACGTCAACATTGGTTTCGTATCGCTATCTAGCATGATAATGGAGAGGAAAATGAGTCAGTTACCCGAAAAGATGAGCGCGGTAGTTTGCCATGGCCCGCAGGATTACCGGTTTGAACAAGTCCCTACCCCACTACCTAAAGCCAAGGAGTTGGTGATCAAGGTCGAAGGTTGCGGGATCTGTGCTGGCGATTGTAAGTGTAAAAACGGTGCCCAGATGTTTTGGGGTGAAAACCCTTGGGTAAAACCGCCGGTCGTACCCGGCCACGAATTCTACGGCCGCATTGTTGCCATGGGAGAAGGCACAGAGCAAAAGTACAAGATCGGCGAACGCGTCATTGCCGAACAGATCGTGCCCTGCTGGGAGTGCCGTTATTGTAAGTCCGGCAGCTATTGGATGTGCGAAACGCACAATATCTACGGCTTCCAAAAGGACGTGGCCGAGGGGGGAATGTCGGAATACATGCGTTTTTCCGCTAATGCCATCGTGCACAAGATCCCGGAAAGCCTCAGCCATGAAGATGCCGTGCTGATCGAGCCGATGGCCTGTGCCATCCACACCGTTGCCCGTGGGGATATCCAGTTAGACGACGTCGTAGTGCTGGCCGGTGCCGGGCCGTTGGGTCTGTGTATGGTGCAAGTTGCCAAGCTGAAGACGCCGAAAAAGCTGATCGTGATCGACGCCATCGACGAACGCTTGGAGCTGGCAAAAGCGTTCGGTGCCGACGTGGTCATCAATCCGCTCAAGGAAGATGCCGATAAAATCGTCAAGGCATTAACCGACGGCTACGGTTGTGATGTTTACATCGAAGCAACCGGCGCACCGATCGGCGTGACCCAAGGATTGCAGATGATCCGTAAGCTCGGCCGCTTTGTCGAGTTCAGCGTGTTTGGCAAGGAAACCACCGTAGACTGGTCCATTATCGGCGATCGCAAAGAGTTGGATATTCGCGGGGCGCACCTGGCACCTTACAGCTATGAAATTGCCATCGATCTTTTTGAACGCGGTCTGGTGACCTCCAAAGGCGTGGTGACCCACAGTTATTCACTAGAAGAGTGGGATCAGGCATTTGCCTTGGCCGATTCAACGGATTCCATCAAGGTTATTTTAGTTCCTTAATATTGAGTGATTAGTTTTAAGCAAACAATGATAACGCCCTTTGATGGCGAGGCCGACCTCTGGCCGATAACGACCTAATTATTATAAATAACACTGAAAGAAAGACACCGCCCCTACAACAGGAGAATAAACTATGTTTTCATTATTCAAGAAAACCTTACCCGTGATGCTCGCCGGCGGTATGCTGCTGGCCAGCCAATCGGCATTAGCCAAACAGATCACCATTGGCGTTTCATTCCAGGAAATGAATAACGACTATTTTGTCTCCATGAAACAGGCATTAGAGCAGGCCGCCGGTGATATTGGCGCCAAGCTGTATATTGCGGATGCCCATCATGACGTCTCAAAGCAGATTAATGATGTGGAAGATATGCTGCAAAAGAAAGTCGATATTTTGCTGATTAACCCGACAGATTCGGTTGGCGTGCAGTCGGCGGTGATCTCGGCCCACAAGGCCGGAGCGGTGGTCGTGGCGATCGATGCCCAGGCCGAAGGTCCGTTGGATTCCTTTGTCGGTTCGGAAAACTATGATGCCGGTTTCCAGGCGGGTGAATACCTGGCCAAATCCCTGGGCAACAAAGGCAAAGTGGCGATCCTGGACGGTATCCCGGTGGTGCCGATCCTGGAACGCGTCCGTGGTTTTGAAGACGCCATTAAAAAGCACCCGGAAATGAAGATTGTCACCAAGCAGAACGGCAAGCAAGAGCGTGATACCGCACTGACCGTAACCGAAAACATGCTGCAATCCACTCCCGATCTGGCCGGTATCTTTAGCGTCAACGACGTAGGTGCCCTGGGTGCATTGGCAGCCATTGAGAGTAACGGTGCCAAGGTCAAGTTGGTCAGCGTCGATGGCCAGCCTGAAGCGATTAAGGAGATCCTGAAGCCGAACTCGCCGTTTATCGCCACCTCCGCCCAGTTCCCACGCGACCAGGCACGTATTGCCTTGGGGATTGCTCTGGCCCGCCATTGGGGTGCCAACGTGCCAAGCACCATTCCGGTGAAAGTGAAGCTGATCGACAGCAGCAACGCCAAAGGCTTTAGCTGGTAAAACGCCCGGCCTCGAGTTTGATGACCACGCGGCAATGCTGCTGAATGTGTAGTTTGCCTCAAACCAACGCATTGATTATCAAAGCGGGCGCAGAATACGGCGCCCCTACAACACAACGAGCCGGTTGAGGTTTGTACCCGACCCATTTCGCAACGGTGGGTATAAAACCCGAAGGAGTTAACCGTGACGGCGTTATTAGAATTAAAACAGATCAAGAAGTCCTTTCCGGGCGTGAAGGCGTTGGACGGTATTGACCTCACCATTCAACACGGCCAAATACACGCCTTGCTAGGGGAAAACGGAGCCGGTAAATCGACGTTGGTGAAAATCCTGTGTGGTATTCACCAACCGGACTCTGGCGAAATAATCATGGAGGGTACCAGCCGCCAGTTTGATAATTATCGGCAGGCCATTAACGCCGGAGTGGGGATCATATTTCAGGAATTCTCGCTTATTCCTTATATGAACGCTCTGGACAATATTTTCCTCAACAGGGAAATCAGGAACCGCTGGGGATTATTAGATCGCAAAGCCATGCGCAAAAAAGCCGAGGCTATTTTCAAACGGCTGACGGTGAATATCGATCTGGATTGCCCGGTAGCGCAGTTGAGCGTGGCGCAGCAGCAGTTTGTCGAGATTGCCAAGGCGCTGTCACTGGACGCCCGCATACTGGTGCTGGATGAGCCTACCGCCACCCTGACGCCGGGCGAAGCCGATCACCTGTTCAGCGTCATGAACGATCTGAAACTGCTAGGCGTCGGCATGATTTTCATCTCACACCACCTGGATGAAATCTTCACTATCTGCGACCAGATCACCGTCTTGCGCGACGGCACCTATGTGCAAACGCTGCCCACGGCCGACACCAACGTGGATGAACTGGTCAAGCTGATGGTCGGGCGCAAAATCGAAAATGCCTTCCCGGTGAAGTCGCACCCTGTCGATACCTCGGTTCGCCTGCTGGAAGCCAGCATTCAGCGCACCAAGCATCAGCAGGAAGATCGCTTCCATCTGTTCAAAGGCGAGATCCTGGGATTTGCCGGATTAGTGGGCTCGGGCCGTACCGAGACGGTCTCCGCGCTGATCGGTGCCAGTGCCTGCTATCGCAAGCAGATCAGCCTTAGTGGGCAACCAACCACCCTGCGGAACCCGGCTTTGGCATTGAAGCAAGGCATTGGCCTACTGCCGGAAAGCCGTAAAACCGAAGGGTTGGTGCTGCCTTTTTCCGTAGCACAGAACATCACCCTCAACCGCCACGAACGGTTCGGCAAGATATTCGTTAACGCCCGCAAGGACGACGATATCGTTCAGCGCCTGATCCGCGCGGTAGGCGTGAAAACCCCGGACGCGGATACCGCCGTCAGCACCCTGAGCGGCGGCAACCAGCAAAAAGTGGTCATTGCCCGCTGGCTGAACAATGACTGCAACATCCTTATTTTTGATGAGCCTACCCGTGGCATTGACGTCGGCGCCAAATCCGAAATCTATCAGCTGATGCAACAGCTCACGCAGAAAGGCATTTCTATCATCATGATTTCATCCGAATTACCGGAAATTATCGGCGTTTGCGATCGCGTGCTGGTGTTCCGTGGCGGCCACATTGTTGCCGAATTGGCAGGGGATGAAATCGAATCTCATAACATCATGCTTCATGCAACCGGGAGTGCATTATGATCGGAATTGAACAATCCCCACCTACCCACGCGGCCCAGAAGCAGAGCCTCGGCAAGCGCTGGGAGAAGTTGCTGCACCACCCCGCGATGCTGCCTTTTATCGGCTTCGCCATTCTGTTCCTGCTGATGAGCGGGCTTAATGACAGCTTCCTGACGGTCAACAACCTGACCAACGTGGCACGCCAGGTGTCGATCAACGCCATTATTGCCGTGGGCATGACCTGCGCAATCCTGACTGGGGGCATCGATCTCTCGGTCGGGCCGGTGATGGCACTGTCCGGTTCCATTGCCGCTGGCCTGATGCTGGGAGGGATCCCTATTCCTCTGGCGATGGTCGCCGCGTTGGCGATCGGCGCCCTGTTTGGCCTGGCCAACGGTGCCTGCATTGCCTATCTGCGCATGCCGCCGATTATCGTCACCCTCGCCTCAATGGGTATCGCCCGTGGTTTGGCACTGCTGTACACCGGCGGCTACCCGATTTCTGGCTTGCCGGACATGTTCTCCTTCTTCGGCCGCGGTTCCGTATTAGGTATTCAAGTACCGGTGCTGATCATGGTCGGCGTTTATATTCTGGCCTACCTGATGCTTAACCACCTGCCGTTTGGCCGCTATGTCTACGCCATTGGCGGCAATGAAGAGGCCGCGCGCCTGAGCGGGATCCGCGTGCCCCGTTACAAAGTCCTGGTGTATGTGGTGAGTGGAACGACCGCCGCACTGGCTGGGTTGGTACTCACTTCACGCCTGATGAGCGGGCAGCCCAACGCCGGTGAAGGTTTTGAGCTGGATGCCATCGCCGCCGTAGTGCTTGGTGGGGCCGCCATCTCCGGTGGCAGAGGCGCCATTATCGGCACGCTGGTAGGCGCCATGATGCTTGGCGTACTGAATAACGGCCTCAACCTGATGAGCGTGTCGCCTTACATCCAGAACGTGGTCAAGGGCGGCATTATCCTCGCCGCTATCTACCTCAGTTCCAGCCGCCGTAAATAAGCTAGGGAGAACCGATATGGGATATTTTCTGGGCATTGATATTGGCGGCACGCTGATCAAGGCGGGTCTATACCGGGCTAACGGTGAGGAAATTGCCGTAGCGGAGTGTGATGGGGAAACTATTTCCCCACAACCCGGTTTCTCTGAGCGCGAGATGGAACCCTTGTGGCGTGACCTTTGCCAGACCATTCGTCAGGTACTCAACCTAGCGGATATAACCGGCGATCGGGTGCGTGGCGTAAGCTTCTCATCACACGGCAAAGGGCTATATGCGATTGATAAAAAGGGCCAGCCGGTCCGCAACGGCATCGTTTCTTCGGATACTCGTGCCGGGGCGATGGTGGTTGAGTTACAGCAGCAAGGTATTGAAGCCGTCACCTACCCCCGTAGCCTGCAACCCATCTGGAACAGCCATCCGGCAGTGCTGTTACGTTGGTTGAAACAGCATGAGCCCGCGCAATATGAGGCGATTGATCGGGTGCTGATGGCTCATGACTACCTGCGTTTCCGCCTGACGGGCGAAGCGACGGCGGAGATCACCAACATCTCCGGCAGCAACCTGTTCAACCAGCAAACGGCCGACTACGACCCAGTGTTGATGGCAGCTTTCGGCATTGAGGAAGTGGCCGACAAAACCGCGCCGCTGCTAGGTTCCGCCGAGCTTGCCGGGCAAGTGACCTCTACTGCTGCCGCCCAATGCGGATTACCGGCAGGAACGGCGGTGTATGGCGGCCTGTTTGATGTGGTTGGTGCGGCCTTATGCTCGGGAGTGGTCGACGATCGCACCCTGAGCGCCGTGGCGGGTACCTGGTCGATCGCTACCTGCGTAACGGAGAACCTGATCCCCTCCTCCCATCCTTTTGCCTGGGGGCGTTATTGCATGGAGGGCCGCTACTTTGTTCACGAAGGCAGCCCAACCTCGGCGAGCAATCTGGCCTGGTTCTTACGGCAGTTTTGCGACAACGATCATCAGCGTTATGCGCAGTTCAACCGTTGGGTACAAGAACGCAGCAAGCAACCAAGCGACATCACATTCCTGCCCTATCTGTTCGGCTCCAACCTCGGTAGCAATCTGCCGGGCGGGCTGATTGGCCTGGGCGGGCACCATGACATGGCCGATATCGTGCACGCGATCTATCAAGGCATCGTGTTCTCTCATCTGGTTCATCAGGATCGTCTGGTGGCGCTAAATCCGCGCGTAGAGCGTATTCGCATGACCGGCGGCCCCACACAGTCCGACGTCTGGATGCAGATGTTTGCCAACGCCGGTAATTTGCCGCTGGAAGTGGTGAATATCCAGCAAAGTGGCTGCCGTGCCGCGGCGATCTGTGCCGCCGTGGGTGCCGGGGAGTACAGCAGCTTTACCGAGGCCGTGCAGGTTATTCAGCCTGAAGTACATACCTATTACCCCGACACGGCGGCTAACCGACGCTTACGCGATCGCTTTGCGGGCTACCTGAATATCGCCCACGTTTTAAATGAGGCCAACCAGCATGCAAACCACTAATAACGTCTCGCTTGGGCTGTACGAAAAAGCCTTGCCAGCGGATCTTGATTGGGCACAACGCCTGGGTATTGCCAGCGAGCTGGGTTTCCAGTTTATGGAGATCTCCATTGATGAACAGCCGGAGCGTCAGCAGCGCCTGGACTGGGATCGGCAACAGCGGCTGGCGCTGATCAACGCTCGTTTTGACAGTGGTATCACGGTACCCAGCATGTGCTTATCCGCCCATCGTCGTTATCCGTTTGGCAGCAACGACGCCGCCATCCGCCAACAGGCACGCACGTTGATGGAAAAGGCGTTGGATTTCGCCGTCGACGTCGGGATCAGGAATATTCAGCTAGCGGGGTATGACGTCTATTACGAAACTGCCGATCGCCATACACGCCAGCGTTTTATCGAAGGTATGCAATGGGCGGTAGAGCTGGCGGCCAAGGCTCAGGTGATGCTGTCCGTGGAGATCATGGATACCACCTTTATCAACAGCATCAGCAAATGGCGCGAATTTGCCAGGCAGATTGAAAGCCCGTGGTTTACCGTCTATCCCGATATCGGCAACCTCAGCGCCTGGGGCAATGACGTCGATTTTGAGCTGGAGCAAGGCATCGACAAAATCACCGCCATCCATTTAAAAGATACTTTGCCAGTGCTACCGGGCACCACAGGGCAATTCCGCGATGTGCCTTTCGGCAGCGGCTGCGTGGACTTTGCTCATACCTTTGCCGTGTTGAACCGGCTCAACTATCGCGGCCCATTCCTGCTGGAAATGTGGACGCGCAACGATGGCCAGGATATCCAGCATATCACCCAGGCCAAGAGCTGGATCGAGCAGCAGATGAAACAGGGAGGCATCACATGTTAAGCGAGTTGAAACAGCAGGTATTGGCGGCCAATCTCAGCCTGCCGGGTTATGGTTTGGTGACCTTTACCTGGGGTAACGTGTCGGCGATCGATCGCCAACAGGGGCTGGTGGTGATCAAACCTTCGGGGATCGCCTATGAGGTGATGACGATAGACGATCTGGTGGTGGTGGATTTGGACGGAGTTATCCAAGAAGGGCAGCGTAAACCGTCCTCGGATACCGATACTCATTTGGCGCTGTATCGCGCCTTTCCCGAGATTGGCGGCATCGTCCATACCCACAGCCGTAATGCCACCATCTGGGCACAGGCTGGCCAGGCGATCCCTGCCCTGGGCACCACCCATGCGGACTATTTTTATGGTGACATTCCCTGTACCCGCCCTATGCGTGAGGACGAGATTGCTGGCGACTATGAGCGGGAAACCGGCCAGGTGATTATCGAGACGTTCCAACAGGCGAAGCGCGATCCGCAGCAGGTGCCGGGGGTGTTGGTCTATTCTCACGGGCCTTTCGCCTGGGGAAAAACGGCGGCGGATGCGGTGCATAATGCGGTGGTGATGGAGGAAGTGGCGGCAATGGCGATGGCCACGCGGCAATTGACTCCGACGATCCCGCCCATGCAACCCGCGCTGCTGGATAAGCACTTTTTACGCAAGCACGGTAAAAATGCTTACTATGGACAGTAATGGGGTGGGATTAGCCTGATAACTCAGCGAATTACCCCTCACCCTAACCCTCTCCCACAGGGAGAGGGGACCGAACGTGCCACTGATTAATCTAGGGTGTCAACTTTGGCTAGACCAGAACATAAGCCCCTGCTCGGCACCAATTAGGCCACAGACAACCCTCTGAACCTGATTGGCTACCCCTTTGGGATGCCACAGATTAGCTTTCGCACCCAATAACATCACCGGAGCAGCTCCCTCGCCCTGTGGGAGAGGGTTGGGGTGAGGGACCACATCACTCTACAAGCAACATCCCGGTAAAGAATTCCCGCCTTAATGGCTGATCGCTGTGATTATTTTTAATCGCATTAAACAATAACTCTGCCGCGATTTCCCCTAACACCTGCGTATCGTGATAAACCCCGGCAATATGCTGCCCATAATCCCGCGCCTTGGGCGGTTCATCGATCGAGAAAAATTTCACCCGATGGTAAATACCCAACTGATGGCATAAAGAAATTGCACCTAGCGTGATAATACCGTTGAGGCCCACGATATAATCCGGTTGATGCCGTTCATCGGCAAGATATTCTTTTACCCGTGCCGCCTGCGAAATAAAATCATAGTCGCCATGGATAATGGTGATTTTACTCCCCTTCTCATCCAGAGCATCAATAATCCCCTGGGTTCGCGCCAAGGTAATTTCCGAGTCGGCCGGGCCACCCAGGATCAGGATATTACTTTCCGGCTGCTCGGCCAGATATTTCCCGGCCAGTTTACCAATCTCTTGGTTGTTGAGGAACACGCCACTAAGCTGTTGATTATAAATGTCCCTGTCGATCAGGATCAGCGGAGTATGATAGCGTTCAGCCTGATCAAGATAGGCGGGTTGATAGTGCCGATCGTCGCGTACGGCAGAGAGCAAAATGCCCCGAGCCTTATAACCGAACAGCGCCTGTACCGCCTGCATTTCAGCCTCTTCGCTGCCGTCGGTATCAAACAGCATAATCTGATAGCCCTGCATGCGGGCAATGCGCGATACGGTTTGGATCAGGTTGGAATAAAAAGGGTTATACATGCTGCTGGTAACAATGCCGATAATTTGGCTACTGCTTTTCTTTAATCCCTGAGCGAAAGCATTGGGAACATAATTAAGCTCTTTGGCAATAGCGTGAATTTTCTCGAGCGTTTCAGACTTTACCAGTTCGGGTTTATTAAAAGCACGGGAGACAGTGATATTGGTCACGTTGGCTCGGCGGGCAATATCCACAATGGTGGCATTAGAATTCGCTTTTGACACCGTCAATCCTTGCTTTATTCATTAACAGATCCCTTATTGTAGGGAAGCCATCAGCAGTATGCCAGATGAATATCAAAGGTATCGATTTTGTCGTTTGGGGGGCAAACCCGCGCTCACCATAACCTAAAGAGAGCGCGGGCAGTGTTTGATAAGGTTTACAGCTTATCGAGCAGCTTTTTCAGATCCTGGCCATCCTGGGACCCTTTATTCTTCTCCGCCCACTTGTTCAAGGCATCTTTGGCTCGATCCTGCAGCTTTTTACGCAATAGCTGATCGACCTGTAGCTGATAATTGAGCTGATCCCAAGGGCCATAGACACGCAGTGGGATCGGCGTTTCGCGCAGTTGTGTGATTAACGCATTGTTGCCCTGCCAACCCCCCGTTACCAGTACGTTCATGGTTAAATCGCACTGTTTGCCAGGCATATTAAGCGTACCGCTACCGGTCAGGCTCATCACCGGCGACTCTGCCTGTAACTCGCTGAGCGTGATCTGCCCCTTGCTCAAGCTGGCCTTGGCGCTCATTTGTTGCACCGCGGTGTAGCGCTGGTTGTTATCCTCACCACGCACGCTACTGTCATTACGCGCCACGGCTTGCTGGATAAGCTGTTGAATATTCAGACCATGAAGCTGCGCATTCTGCATGGACAGCTCCGCCGTTCCTTGCCAGCGATGTTCGAAAGCCTTGGCATTGAGACGGTCGCCGCTCAAATCGCCCTGCATGTTGAACGTGCCGGTCAACGCCGATGGCATGTCGAAGGCCTTGAGTACCTCGCCCAGCTCAATTTGCCGTAACTGCGGCTGCAGTTTAATCAGCGGCTTATCAGTTCGCGCATCCATCGAACCAGGCAGGGAGAAATCACCACCGGCCAACTTGCCAGACAGCATAGTCACCGTCATTAATCCCTGTTGGTTGCTTGCCTGCACCGCCAGTTGATTAATCGACATCCCACGGTAGGTAACCTGGTCCGCCTTCAGCTTGAGTTGCGCGTTGAAGTCACGTAACACCTGTAAATTCTGTTGCGGATCGTCCGCCTGATTGGCAATCACCGGGGATGCAGTCACAGGCGGCGGCAGCTTCTCCTCATCAGGGGTTTTTGTCTGCCAGCCCGAGAGTGCATCCAGATTGAGTTGTGTGGCACTGAGATCCAAGGTGTAAGCAGGCACTGGTCCGAACTGCGCGCTAGCGCTCCCAGTCAACTGGCTATCATTGGCACTGAGCATCAGTTGGCTCAAGACAATCTGCTGCGAAGCCTGCTGATAAACCGCCTGTACGCTCCCTTCCCCCTTGATGGCACCGGCAAGAATATCTGCGCCCTCAAGCTGGTAGCTAAACTGCGTGACCTGCGCGCCTATCTGGCGGGGAAACTGTTGAAGATCGAGATTGGCCGCCAGGTTGAAGCTCAGATCGCGTTGGTCGCGATTCACCCGGCTGGAAAGCTCTATCTGCGCCTGATGCTTGTCATTTTGCTGCAGGGTTAAGTTGATATCACGAACGTTAATCTGCTCGTTGTTGGCTCGCTGCCAGATCAGCAGGCTGTCTACCACCCGCAGGTTGTCGATATCAAATTTCCACAGGGATCCCGAGCCATCATCTGCCTGGTTACCACCGGGGGCGATAGGGGCATCGGGCTGGTTTTGTTCTGCGCTCTCGGGGGTCAGGCGGATGACGGCATTTTTCAGCATCACCTGCTTAACGTAAAGCTGGTGGGAGAGGAGCGGCAACAGTTTGACGTCCAGACGCATATTATCTGCGCTGACCGCCGGAGCCGCTGCCCCTGGCGCCGTCAGCGTCATTCGCCCGGCAAGAATGCTTAACTGTGGCCAAACATGCCAACGAAGGTCGCCTTCCAGCGTCAGATGATAGCCGCTGCTCTGCTCAACCTTCTTGATCATATAGCCGCGGAAATCATTCGGATTAACCAACAGCACCAAGGCAGACATCCCTGCCACCAGCACCACCAGCAAAATCACCAAAGTCGTCAGTAGTCTTCTCATGCCATCCTCGTGTCAGCGTAATACCGGTTCGCTGTTAATCCTTGTCAATACGACTGGCCACGGCCCCTTGCTGATCCCTGTATTTCGCGTCCTGGCGGCTATTGTATGGCCGTGCCGCAGGCCCGGAAAGCGGTTCAAAACTCAGCGCACCGATCAACATGCCAGGGCGTAATGCCAACGGCAGCTTACCTGAATTATAGAACTCCAGCACAATGCAGCCTTGCCAGCCTGGATCGATACGGTGTGCGGTAACGTGCACCATCAATCCCAGGCGGGCTAACGAAGAGCGGCCATCGAGCCAGCCAACCAGATCGTTAGGGATGGTAACCGACTCCAGCGTCACCGCCAGCGCCAGTTCACCTGGATGAAGGAAGAAGGCTTCGCCTTCCGGCAGCACGATTTCGTCGCTCATTACGCGGTCGAGGGCAGCACTCACTTCATCCTTTGGGCCACTGAGATCGATAAAGGCAGCGGTATGGCCACGGAACACACGGAACTGATTGCCCAGACGGACATCCACTGTGGCCCCGTTAATACGCTCAATGGGAGGACGCGGTGAAATCACCAGTTTTCCGTTATCCAGCCAGGCTTCGATATCGCGGTCGCACAGTCTCATTATTTTCTCCATTCCATCAAGGCGCATAAACTTATACGAAAATTGCCACACAACGGGCTCAAGGTCTATGTCAGGGCTCAAATAGTTCGCTAAAGGCCAGCAAAAACAGGCTGGCCTGTTAATGAGTTATTCAAAGAATTGGCTGATTTTTGCCTTCAGGATATCTATCGCGATACGGTTTTTACCCCCGCGCGGTACGATAATATCGGCGTATTGCTTTGAAGGCTCAATAAACTGCAGGAACATTGGGCGGACGGTTTTCTGGTACTGCGCCATCACGGAATCCATGGAGCGGCCACGCTCATTCACGTCGCGCTTCATACGGCGCATCAGGCAAATATCCAGCGGGGTATCGACAAAGATCGAGAAGTTCATTTCCTGGCGCAGGCGGATATCCGTCAATAACAGGATCCCTTCCAGGATGATGACTTTCTTGGGCTCGAGATGGATCGTCTCTTTCTTACGCGTATGTTCGGTGTAGCTATACAGCGGCAGCTCAATCGCCTGGCCGGATTTCAGCATTTGCAGATGCTGGAACAGCAGATTGTGATCCATGGCGCTGGGGTGGTCATAGTTGGTTTTGACCCGCTCTTCCATGGTCAGGTGCGTCTGGTCTTTGTAGTAACTGTCTTCCGGGATCACACCGATATGTTGATCGCCAACCTGATCGCGAAGTTCGCGGTATAACGTACTGGCAATAAGGCTTTTTCCGGAGGCTGATGCGCCAGCTATACCAATAATGACGCACTGATGCGACTTGTCAGTCATAAAATTAAAGACCTGATTTCATATGTGGGGAAAGGGGGTATAAAACAGGTCAATTATAGGGAGTTAGTGCTCCCGGCGCCAGCGTTTAGACGGTAAGGCGGGAGATTATCCCCACAAACCGGCGTAATTGACATGCAGAGTATCTTTTGCCGCGGGATTTAAGATTTTTTACGCTACTGCAAATCGGCGACTCAGGGTACAATTCACGCCATCATCAAGACCGTCTTCGATCCTATTTCTTAGAGTACAACCGCACATGAACTGGCATTTTCTGACTTTTTTTGGTGACAGCATGCTGCTGCTGCCCTGCGCAGCCATCGTCTTTATTATTTTACTCCTGTCCCCTACCAGCAGAAAACCGACCTGGCAATGGATGCTGTTGTTTGGCGGCGTGGGTGCCGTAGTTTGCGTATCGAAGCTGGCGTTTATGGGTTGGGGCATCGGCAGCCGCCACTGGGATTTTACCGGGTTCAGCGGCCACTCGGCCCTGTCTGCCAGTATCTGGCCGGTTTTGCTGTGGTTGCTCTGTGGGCGTTTTTCGTCGCCAGTCAGACGCACCGCGGTGATCGTCGGCTATCTGTTGGCCGCCGTAGTCGGTTATTCACGTTTGGTGATCCACGCCCATTCCACTTCTGAGGTGATCACCGGTCTGACGCTCGGCTTTATCGTCAGCAGCACCTTCTTAATACTACAACGTGGCACGCAGCCACCGCGGCTGTCCTACCGCAAAATCGCCGTTACGCTGGCGCTGCCCCTTGTCCTGATCAATTCCGGCACTGCGGCACCGACCCAGGGGTTACTGGAAAGGATTGCCGTGACTATTGCGCCGGTAGAAAAACCTTTTGTCCGGGCTGATTTGCACAAAAAACCACAGGTTTCAGCACCTCAGAGTCGTTAATGACCCCTCACCCTAACCCTCTCCCACAGGGAGAGGGAACCGATCGAGTTAGGTTGAAAGTGTAGTGATTCTTCATCAGTACCAACTGACTGACCCTGTTCATCCTGGTTAAAGTGACGGTCGAGCTGCCTGATCACCATATTACTTCCAAAAGAGCAGGGACTATCAGCTCCCTCTCCCTGTGGGAGAGGGTTGGGGTGAGGGGAAAAAGCGGGCACGTAATTCTTGGCGTATTAGAGCGCGCGGAAGGAGATCTCGGTAGGGATGGCTTCCCCCTGCCAATACATCTGAGCAGCGACGCGTCCCGCCAGTTGACGGTACATCTCGGCAAACTCGCTGTCCGGGCGGCTGACCACGGTAGGTTGCCCGCGATCCAGATCTTCCCGCAACGAGATATGCAACGGCATCTGCCCCAACAGGCGGCTATGGTATTTCTGCACCAGTTTCTCTGCCCCACCGGTACCGAAAATTGGCTCGTGATGACCACAGTTGCTGCACACATGCATGCTCATGTTCTCAACGATGCCCAATACCGGCACATGCACCTTTTCGAACATCACAATGCCTTTGGCGGCATCAAGCAGGGCGATATCCTGTGGTGTCGTCACCACCAGCGCACCGGTCACCGGGATATTCTGCGACAGGGTCAGTTGGATATCCCCGGTCCCTGGCGGCATATCCAGCACCAGATAATCCAGATCCGGCCACAGCGTATCCTGCAACAGTTGCAGCAGCGCCTTGCTGGCCATCGGCCCGCGCCACACCATGGCGTTGTCGTCGGTCACCAGGTAGCCGATAGAGTTGGTCGCTAAACCGTGCGCCATGATCGGAGCCATATGCTGGCCGTCCGGCGAGGTTGGGCGTTCATGTTCAGTCCCCAGCATGTTGGGGATCGACGGGCCATAAATGTCCGCATCCAGGATCCCCACTTTGGCACCTTCGGCGATCAGTGCCAGCGCCAGGTTGACCGCGGTGCTGGATTTCCCCACTCCGCCTTTGCCTGAGCTGACGGCAATTATGTTACGCACGCCCTTCACACCGGCCTGGTCATTGGCACGTTTCAAGGTGGTGATATCGTGTTTCAGCTTCCATTCGATAGCCTGAACGCCGGTCACGCGCAGCAGTTCGGCGCTTACCGATTCTTTCAGCGCCTCAAACCCGCTTTGCCAGGCAAACGGCATGACCAATTCGATATGCAGGACATTGTCCAGCAGCGTGCAGTGGTGGATGGCTTTCAGTGCGGTCAGATTGTTTTTTAACGTCGGGTGTTCGAAGGCGGCCAATACTCCGGTCACCAGGGCGCGCAGAACTTCAGGGTTGGTCTGCTCAGGGGATTTGGCGTTCATCCCGGCTCCTTGATTTTGAATGGGTAGCAACCTGATAAGCATATCAGAACTGCAGGGTAACTCGCTCGTATAACCCGAAAGAAACCGCCCTAGCAGCAGAGAGCGCGATCGGGTAACATCAAAGGCCCTTTTCACTCATTAAAGAAAGCAACTTTTCATTATGGCTCAAGTCGCGAAAAAATTATTGGTGACGTGCGCGCTACCGTACGCAAATGGTTCCATCCATCTCGGCCACATGCTCGAGCACATCCAGGCAGATATCTGGGTTCGTTACCAACGAATGCGCGGCAACGAAGTTCATTTCATCTGTGCGGATGACGCGCACGGTACGCCAATCATGCTCAAAGCGCAGCAGATGGGTATCCCGCCGGAAGAGATGATCGCGGAAATGAGCCGCGAGCACCAACAGGATTTCGCCGGTTTTGGTATCAGCTATGAGAATTATCATTCGACCCATAGCGAAGAAAACCGTGAACTGTCAGGTGTGATCTATGGCCGCTTGAAAGAGAACGGTCATATCAAGCGACGCACCATTTCTCAGCTTTACGATCCCGAGAAAGGCATGTTCCTGCCGGATCGTTTTGTGAAGGGCACCTGCCCGAAATGTAAATCTCCGGATCAATATGGCGATAACTGCGAAGTTTGTGGCGCAACCTACAGCCCAACCGAGCTGATCGACCCTAAATCCGTGGTTTCCGGCGCTACCCCGGAAATGCGTGATTCTGAGCACTATTTCTTCGACCTGCCTGCTTTCAGCGACATGCTGCAGGCCTGGACACGCTCCGGCGCGCTGCAAGAGCAGGTGGCGAACAAGATGCAGGAATGGTTCGAATCCGGCCTGCAACAGTGGGATATCTCCCGTGATGCACCGTATTTCGGCTTCGAAATTCCGGATGCCCCAGGCAAATATTTCTACGTCTGGCTGGATGCGCCAATCGGTTACATGGGCTCGTTCAAGAACCTGTGCGATAAACGCGGCGATCTGGATTTCGACGAGTTCTGGCGTAAAGACTCCACTACCGAGCTGTATCACTTCATCGGTAAGGATATCGTCTACTTCCACAGCCTGTTCTGGCCAGCAATGTTGGAAGGCAGTGATTTCCGCAAGCCAACCAGCCTGTTTGTGCACGGCTATGTGACGGTGAACGGCGCCAAGATGTCCAAGTCGCGCGGCACCTTCATTAAAGCTAGTACCTACCTCAAGCACCTGGATGCCGATTGTCTGCGTTATTACTACGCCGCCAAGCTCTCTTCACGCATCGACGATATCGACCTGAATCTGGAAGACTTCGTGCAGCGCGTGAATGCGGATATCGTGAACAAAGTGGTCAACCTGGCTTCCCGTAACGCTGGCTTTATCAACAAGCGTTTTGCCGGGCAGTTAGCCGATCACCTGGCCGACCCTGCGCTGTACCAGACCTTTGTTGATGCAGCCACCAGCATTGCGCAGGCCTATGCCAGCCGTGAAACCAGCCGGGCGATCCGCGAGATCATGGCGCTGGCCGATCTGGCCAACCGCTATGTCGATGAGCAGGCTCCTTGGGTCGTAGCGAAAGAAGAAGGCCGCGACGCCGATCTGCAAGCTATCTGTTCGATGGGCATCAACCTGTTCCGCGTGCTGATGACCTACCTGAAGCCGGTACTGCCTGCATTGACCGAACGTGCCGAAGCGTTCCTCAACTGCGAACTGAGCTGGGATGGCATTGAGAAGCCGCTTCTGAGCCATCAGGTGAGCACCTTCAAGGCGTTGTTCAACCGTATCGATCTCGACAAAGTGAATGAAATGGTAAATGCATCAAAAGAAGATCTGGCCGCCAGCCAGAAGGTTGTCAGCGGCCCGCTGGCGGACGATCCGATCCAGGACACCATCAGCTTTGACGATTTTGCCAAGGTCGATATGCGCATCGCGCTGATCAAGAGCGCCGAGTTTGTTGAAGGCTCCGACAAGCTGCTGAAGCTGCAGTTGGATCTGGGCGGTGAATCACGCCAGATCTTCTCCGGTATTCGCTCTGCCTACCCTGATCCTTCACTGCTGGAAGGGCGTTTGACGATTATGGTGGCCAACCTGGCACCGCGTAAAATGCGCTTTGGCGTTTCCGAAGGGATGGTGATGGCGGCTGGCCCTGGCGGCAAGGAGATCTTCCTGCTCAGCCCGGACAGCGGCGCGCAGCCTGGCATGCAGGTTAAGTAAGATTTTGTAATATATAGCAAAGTCCCCTCACCCTAACCCTCTCCCACAGGGAGAGGGGACTGATCGAGTTCGTTGATTTCTCTGAGTTATACCCAACCTTTCTTCTTACTCCTTACTTTCCGACCTAGTAATACCTATCGAGTTCGTTGATTTCTCTGAGTCATACCCAGCCTTTCTTCTTACTCCTTACTTTCCGAAGCCGCACGGACTAACTATACGCTCCGGACAGCTCCCTCGCCCTACGGGAGAGGGTTGGGGTGAGGGGTATCTCAGAAGCCAGAATGAGGGGACATACGACCCTGCAGATGCCATAAAATCACCTGTCTCACACCCTCCCAATTAAGTAAAACCTCATCGTTCCAAAAACGAATCACGGTAAAACCTTGCTGCTCTAGAAAATGGGTACGCTGCTGATCATAAACCACCTGCACCGAATGCTGGCCGCCATCCAGCTCAACAATCAGCTTCGCCTGCCAACACGCAAAATCGGCAAAGAAAGGTCCAACCGGAAATTGTCGCCGAAACTTAAACCCCGCCAAGCGGCGATCGCGCAGTTGCAGCCACAAGGCTAGTTCTGCCTCGGTCATATCAGATCTTAAACGGCGTGCCTTAATCATCGTGATTGCACTCTTCATCAGCCAAGATTACCGCCACCAGCACCGTCGATCTCCCGGCTCCTGCCAAAACTGCGCACCCCATCCAAACCAATCGTTATAACACCTGAGAAAAATTCATAAGCCGGTGGATTCCCAATTGCCAGGCATCTGGTTATGATGCTGCATCGCATAAAATAGACGTCCAGACGGAAAGATATCTACACATCCAATTTTACCGGGAACTCTTCACCTGCTTCGGAGCCAATCATGAAAACAATAAAGACCTCACTGCTCGCCCTCAGCCTGCTGACCAGCCTGCCCCTGCTGGCCGCTGAAGCCACGCTTGCCCCCGTTCCTAACGCTATTGCCCAGCATCAAGGGCAGATCCGCGTGGCGGTGATCCGTAACCTGGGTTCCGATGACAACACCACCCAGTTTTTGGCCGGAGCAATCCAGGAGGGGCGCAAGCTCGGTTTCAAGGTCGATACCTTCCTGAGCAACGGCGATGACGCGCGTTTTCAGGACTTCGTCAACCAGGCCATCAGCCAGAAGTATGACGGCATCATTCTTTCTCAAGGCCGCGCGCCCTATTCCACCGATCTGGTCAAGCGCATCGCTGCAGCAGGTATCGCGGTGTCGGCCTTTGATACCGACGTTAGCGGCGAGATCCCCGGCGTCACCGTTTCCCAACAGGATGATGCCTCGCTGGCCAATGAATCCTTCGGCCAGTTGATCAAAGACTTCGACGGTAAGGCCAACATTATCAAGCTGTGGGTTGCAGGCTTCCCGCCGATGGAGCGCCGCCAGGCCGCTTACCAGCAGTTGCTCAAGCAAAATCCGGGCATTCATGAGTTGGAATCGATCGGGGCGGTTTCCTCCGACGTCCAGGGCGATACCGCCAATAAAGTCGGTGCGGTGCTGGCCAAATACCCGAAAGGCAAAATCGACGCCATCTGGGGCACTTGGGATGCCTTCAGCCAGGGAGCCTATAAAGCGCTGCAAGAAAATGGCCGCACCGAGATCAAGCTCTACAGCATCGATATCTCCAACCAAGATCTGCAACTGATGCGCGAAGCCGGTAGCCCGTGGAAGGTCAGCGTCGCGGTAGATACCAAGCTGATCGGAGCCGTCAACCTGCGCCTGATTGCCAACAAGCTGGCGGGCGAGCCAACGCCTGCCACCTATCAGTTTAAAGCCGCCGCCATCCCGCAGGCCTTGCTGGTCAGCCAGACCGGTCCAATCAACGTAGCCTCGCTGGGTAAAATTATTCCAGGCTGGGGCAGCAGCGAGGACTTCATCCAACCCTGGTTTGCCACCCTGCAGGCCAAATCCGGTAAATAATGCTGTTTTACCTAGGGGCTACAGACGTAGCCTCTTTTTTTTAAACAATTTTTCCGTTCGCCCCTTCTCTGCACCACAAAATAAGCTACTGTAGTTGCATTGACGTAATAACTGTATGCATCAACAGGTTTGGTTATGAAGGGATTCCCCCCACTGATTAAAATATTGCTGGCAAGTTCGCTGGTGCTGACCATTGGCCGTGGCGTCACGCTGCCCTTTATCACCATTTACCTGACCGAGCACTTCCACCTGCTGCCGAAAAGCGTGGGCATTATCTTGGGCGTCAGCCTGACTATCGGCATCATCAGCAGCTTTTATGGCGGCTATCTGGTCGATCGCTTTAATAAAAATCCGCTGATCCTGCTCGCCATCCTGCTATTTTCGCTGAGCTTTTTTGCTATCCCATGGGTCACGCACCCCGCTGGCGTTATCCTGGTGCTGGCCATCTTGCATACCGCCTATGCGGTGCTCAGCATCGCCATCAAGGCCTGCTTTGCCAGTTGGTTGCCGGTAAATCAGCGTATCAAGGCGTTCTCGATCAACTATACGCTGGTGAACGTTGGCTGGGCCGTCGGCTCATCGTTGGGTGTGATGGTAGCCGGTTACAGCCCACTGCTGCCTTTCTACCTGTCCGGTGGGTTGGCGTTACTGACTGTGATAACCCTGAGCTTCCGCCTGCGCAGCTATCCATCGCCACCGATAGAAGACACTGGCAACACTCCACCGTCGGTTCTCAACTTCCGCCAGACGTTGAATGTGCTACGCGGCGATCGGCGGCTGATTTATTTCACCCTTGGCAGCACGTTAGGCGCGGTGGTGTTTGGCCAATTTACCGGCTATCTGTCGCAGTATCTGATCATCGTTAGCGATGCCGAATTTGCTTACAAAGTGATTGGCGTGGTGATGATCGTCAACGCCTGCATCGTCATCGCCCTGCAGTATCTGCTGAGCCGCGGTATGCGCCAGGACAACATGCTGCGCTGGCTGATGCTGGGCACGCTGTTCTTCGTCCTGGGGCTGATCGGCTTTATGCTGGCAGGGCTTTCGATATGGCTATGGGTACTGGCCATGGCGATTTTCACCCTGGGGGAAATCATCGTCATTCCGGTCGAATATATGTTTATCGACTTTATCGCCCCGCCTCACCTGAAAGGCAGCTATTACGGCGTGCAGAGCCTGAGTAATCTGGGAGGTGCCATCAACCCGGTGATGTGCGGTTTCCTGCTGAGCTATGCGCCACCGCCGGTCATGTTCCTGGTGTTGATCGCCGCCGCGTTGTTCAGCCTGCTGTTCTTTTTCCTCGGCCATCGTTTGGCGGAACAGCAAAAGCCGCTTGCCAGCCTAAGCAACACGGAATAGCCTGGCCCGCTACACTTAAGGCGGGCCGTAATCTTGCCAAAATGGCATGATAGGCATAGCGAGAATTCATGATGCGTTTTGTGGCGTAGCTCACAGTTTAATTGTATGATGAATGCGTCAACATCAACGAGAATGCACTATGGGCAACCTATTTAACCTGTGTTGGAAATATGTCAGGGCGATCGTGCTGATCTACCTCAGCCTGTTCGCCGGAAACGCCATTGCGGCGGTGCTGCCGATCGCCATTCCCGGCAGCATTATCGGGATGTTGATCCTGTTTGCCCTGCTCTCTTCACAAATTCTACCGGCCAAATGGGTCAAGCCTGGCTGCCATCTGTTTATCCGCTATATGGTGCTACTGTTCGTGCCAATCGGCGTCGGTATCATGAAGTATTATGACCAGATAGTTGACGATTTGGCTCCGCTAATCGTGTCTTGCCTGATCAGTACGCTGCTGGTGTTTGTGGTGGTTGGCTATACTTCACATTACTTCCACCGCGAGCGTCCCATCCTCGGTAAAGCAAAAGATGCGGGGGATGAGCAATGATGCAAAATATCTGGTGGTCCTTACCACTGACCCTGGTGGTGTTTTACGCGGCACGCAAGCTGGCGCAAAAGCTCCACATGCCGTTGCTGAACCCATTATTGGTCTCGATGGCGGTGATTATCCCGCTGCTGTTGCTGACCGGCATTCCGTATGAACGCTATTTTCAAGGCAGCAAAATCCTCAACGATCTGCTGCAACCGGCGGTGGTCGCCCTTGCCTTTCCGCTATACGAGCAGATCCATCAGATCCGCGCGCGTTGGAAATCCATCATCACCGTCTGTTTTATTGGCAGCATGACCGCAATGATCAGCGGCGGTGCCATTGCCCTGCTGATGGGGGCCAAACCCGAGATTGCCGCCTCGATCTTGCCCAAATCGGTGACGACTCCGATAGCCATGGCGGTAGCCGAGTCGATTGGCGGCATCCCGGCCATCAGCGCGGTGTGCGTAATTTTTGTCGGTATTCTGGGGGCGGTTTTTGGCCATTCGCTGCTTAGCCTGTTGCGGATCAACACCAATTCATCGCGCGGTTTGGCAATGGGTACCGCCTCGCATGCGTTGGGGACAGCACGCTGCGTAGAAATGGATTACCAACAGGGCGCATTCAGTTCGCTGGCTCTGGTTATCTGCGGGATTATCACTTCCCTGGCCGCGCCGTTCGTGTTCCCGATACTGCTGCGGCTGTTTGGTTAACGGCTAAAAACCTGCGATACGTCTCGCATTTATAAGTTTCATTGCAGTTGTTTCATTAAAAAATAGATACAAGTCACATTTTGTTGTAGGCCGGTTGCCTAGAATGTTAACCCGTTAACTTGTAGAGAGACTTCCTTATGCATTCTCGCTTTCACTCCGCCTACAGCGAATTGCCTGCGGCCTTGCAATCCGCCCTGCTGCCCTATTTAGATGCACCTGATTTCGCAGCCATGTTCAAGGCCGAACAGATTGCGGCGATCAAGCAACAGTGCGGGTTGGATGACGATGCTCTGGCCTTTGCTCTGCTGCCATTGGCGGCGGCCTGCTCGTTAACGCCGATTTCGCATTTCCACGTTGGGGCGGTTGCGCGTGGCGTCAGCGGCAACTGGTATTTTGGTGGCAACATGGAATTCCGTGGTGCGCCTATGCAACAAACAGTGCACGCGGAACAGTGCGCTGTCACGCATGCCTGGTTGCGTGGCGAAGCCAAACTGGTTGCGGTCACCGTCAACTACTCACCCTGTGGCCACTGCCGCCAGTTTATGAATGAGCTTAACAGCGGCACCGAGTTGGAGATCCACCTGCCTGCACGGGCAACCGCCACGCTGGGTGATTACCTGCCTTACTCCTTCGGCCCGAAAGATCTGCAAATCAGCGAGTTGCTGATGGATCCGGTCGATCACGGTTTCCAACTGACGCTGGATGATGAACTGGCGAAAGCTGCCCTGGATGCCGCCAATCGCAGCCATGCCCCTTACAGCACCGCCCATAGCGGCGTAGCGCTGGAAGCCGAAGACGGCAAGGTTTACGCAGGTCGCTATGCAGAAAACGCCGCGTTCAACCCTAGCTTGCCGCCATTGCAGGCCGCCCTGATCCTGATGAATGTCTCCGGTGGCGATTGCCAGAAAATCCGTCGTGCCGTATTGGCAGAAGCGGAAGGCGCAATCCTGACCCAGTGGGATGCCACCCGCGCCACCCTGGCGGCCTTGGGCTGCGAAGACGTCCAACGCGTCACCTTCTGATCCCTCAGGCGGAGCCACCTTGCTCCGCCGTAATCCGTCTAAAAAACCAGCAACAAGCGACAATTCCTCATTATTTACTAACAAATGCTGTACATATTTTGCCGATCTCTTAGGATCGGCAGTAATAAAGCTTACCCTAGGCAAAGAGTAAAACTGATGGAACTGGAATACGAAAGCAAACGCCCTCTCTACATCCCCTACGCTGGCCCCATTCTGTTGGAGTTCCCGTTACTGAACAAAGGCAGCGCCTTTTCCGAAGAAGAGCGCAGTAACTTCAACCTGCACGGCCTGCTGCCGGAAGCGATAGAAACCATCGAAGAACAGGTGGAACGCGCTTACCGTCAGTATCAGGATTTCAAGAACGATAACGACAAGCACATCTACCTGCGCAATATTCAGGACACCAACGAAACGCTGTTCTATCGCCTGTTGGATTCGCACCTGAGCGAGATGATGCCCATCATCTATACGCCAACCGTGGGTGAGGCCTGTGAGCATTTCTCCGATATCTATCGCCGCGCACGTGGGCTGTTTATCTCCTACCCGAACCGCGATCGTATCGACGATATGCTGCAAAACGCCACCAAGCAGAATGTTAAGGTGATTGTGGTCACCGACGGGGAACGCATCCTTGGCCTGGGCGACCAGGGCATCGGGGGCATGGGTATTCCAATCGGTAAACTCTCTCTGTACACCGCCTGTGGCGGCATCAGCCCGGCCTATACCTTGCCGGTGGTGCTGGACGTGGGTACCAACAACCCGCAGCGCCTGAACGATCCGCTCTATATGGGGTGGCGTCATCCGCGTATTTCTGGCGATGAATATCACGCCTTTGTGGAAGAATTCATCCAGGCGGTGAAACGCCGTTGGCCGAACGTGCTGTTACAGTTTGAAGATTTCGCCCAGAACAACGCCACACCGCTGCTTAATCGCTATCGTGATGAGCTGTGCTGCTTTAACGACGATATCCAAGGCACCGCCGCCGTGACGCTGGGCAGCCTGATTGCCGCCAGCCGTGCTGCTGGTAGCCAACTACGCGATCAAACCGTTGCCTTCCTGGGTGCCGGTTCCGCAGGTTGTGGTATTGCCGAGCAGATCATTGCCCAGATGAAATCCGAAGGATTGAGCGAAGAAGAAGCCCGCGCCCGCGTGTTCATGGTTGACCGCTTTGGCCTGCTGACGGATAAGCTGCCGAACCTGCTCGATTTCCAGAGCAAACTGGTGCAGAAAAGTGCCAGTCTGCAGCAATGGCAGGTGGAGAGCGATGCGATCTCCCTGCTGGAAGTAGTGCGCAACGCCAAGCCGACCGTGCTGATCGGCGTCTCTGGCCAGCCGGGGCTGTTTACCGAAGAGCTGATCCGTGAGATGCACCAGCATTGCCCGCGCCCGATCGTGATGCCGCTGTCCAACCCAACTTCCCGCGTGGAAGCCCGGCCAGAAGATATCATCAACTGGACCGACGGTGCCGCACTGGTTGCCACCGGTAGCCCGTTCTCACCGGTAACCTATAAAGACCAGTTGTTCCCGATTGCCCAGTGCAACAACTCCTATATCTTCCCGGGGATTGGGCTTGGCGTATTGGCTGCAGGGGCAAAACGGGTCACCGATGCCATGCTGATGGCTGCCAGCCGTGCCCTAGCCGACTGCTCTCCTCTAGCTACCGACGGCCACGGCGCACTGCTGCCGAATATCGATGATATTCAGGGCGTATCCAAATGCATCGCGATGGAAGTGGGTAAAGCCGCTCAGTTGCAGGGTGTCGCCGTGGTGACGTCGGAAGAGGCGTTGTCTAAAGCCATTGAGCATAACTTCTGGCGTCCGCAGTATCGTATCTACAAGCGTACCTCGTTCTAAGTTCCTCACCGGGCCTGTTAGTCAGGCCCGGTTCTCACGCCTAGACAAGATTATGCTGAAAAATGCAGCGTAACCGCTGCGGTAAACGGCTCATTGCTTGCGTCTGCCGGGCAGGTAAAGTAGCCTTGAGTCTTACTTTAGCCCTCGTTCGCGCAAGGCATCAACATGTGGAAACGCCTGATAATCAGCCTGTTCATCATCATTTCGGTGCTGATGCTGTCGGCTATCGCGCTCGATCGCTGGATAAGCTGGAAAACCGCGCCTTACATTTACGAAGAAATGCAAACGCTACCACACCGTCAGGTGGGGGTGGTGCTTGGCACCTCCAAATATTACCGTACCGGAGTGCTTAACCAATATTACCGCTACCGTATTCAAGGGGCGATCAACGCCTATAACAGCGGCAAGGTGAAGTACCTGCTGCTGAGCGGCGATAATGCCCAGCAAAGCTACAACGAGCCGATGACCATGCGCCGCGATCTGCTGGCCGCTGGCGTTGCGCCTAGCGATATCGTGCTCGACTACGCCGGTTTCCGTACCCTCGACTCCATCGTTCGTACGCGCAAGGTGTTCGATACCAACGACTTCATCATCATCACCCAGCGATTCCACTGCGAGCGCGCCCTGTTTATCGCCCTGCATATGGGCATTCAGGCGCAATGCTATGCGGTACCTTCGCCAAAAAACATGATGACGGTGCGCGTACGCGAGATCTTTGCCCGCCTGGGAGCCTTGACCGATCTGTATATCCTCAAGCGTGAGCCCCGCTTCCTTGGCCCATTAATCCCGATATCTGCGATGCACAAGGTGCCGGAAGATGCGCCGGGTTACCCGGCTGTGTCGCCGGAGCAGTTGGTAGAGCTGGAGCACAAGCTGGCGGCAGAAAAGGTTAAGGCTCAGCAGCAGAAGAAAAGCTGAGTTTGACCTCACGCTTCAGCGATCGCCCCTCACCCTAACCCTCTCCCAAAGGGCGAGGGGACCGTACGTGCCACAGATTAACTCCTGCGTCTGACCACAACACCGAATGCGTCATGGCCACAAATAAACTCCTGTCCCTGAACGCAGCTCCGTTCTGCCCCCTCTCCTTTTTGGGGAGAGGGTTGGGGTGAGGGGGAACAGCGACGACTGGAATAACACTAAGATGGCATATCTGCCGTGTTACATAGCAAAAGCAAAACGGCCAGCAGATGCTGGCCGTTATCGTAAAGCGCAAAACAGACTTATTTTTTCTTGGCGTACTTCAGGGAGTCCAACGCTACCGCGAAGATGATAATGCTACCCTTGATAATGTACTGCCAGTAAGGGTTCACGCCGATATAGGTCAGGCCGTAGTTGATGACGGTAAAGATGATCACCCCGGTCACCACGCCCAGCACCGTACCTACCCCACCGGCGAACGACACCCCGCCGACCACACAGGCCGCGATAGCATCCAGTTCATACATAAAGCCGAGGTTGTTGGTGGCACTACCGATACGGCCCGCCTCCAGTAAACCGCCGAAGGCATAGAACACCCCGGACAGCGCATAAATCATGATCAGGTTCAGCGGGACGTTGACGCCAGAGACTTTCGCCGCTTCCGGGTTACCACCGATGGCGAAGATATTCTTGCCGAAGCGGGTTTTATTCCACAGCACCCAGACAAAGGCGATCGCAATAATGGCGTAGAAGGTGATATATGACAGCTTGAAGTCACCGAATCGCAAGAACCCTTGGGCAAAGGTGGAGAATTTCGGATCGAAACCGGCCACCGGTGAAGCCCCCACGTAATCGTAATACAGGGAGTTGATCCCATAAACGATGATCATGGTGCCCAACGTGGTGATAAACGGCGTCACGTTGAGATAGGCGATAATCAAGCCGTTGACCAGGCCAATCACCGCACCCACGGCGCAAACCAGCAAGATCACCAGCGGGATCGACCAGGTTTCCATCTGCGGGAACACTTTGTTGACGTTATCCATCGATTGCAGCAGGGTCGCGGCAATCACCGCTGCCAACCCTACCTGACGCCCGGCAGAAAGGTCTGTCCCCTGCGTGACGATCAGCCCGGCCACGCCCAGCGCAATGATAATACGCACCGAGGATTGGGTCAGGATATTACTCAGGTTCATCAGGCTTAAAAAGGTTGGGTCCTGGATAATAATAATCGCCAGTAACACCAACAGGACCAGATAAATGCCACCCTCTTTAAAATAGGTGAACAAGGTTTTTTTATTCAGTGCGCTCATAATTACGATCCTTAAAGATGCAAGGAGGCTAGCCGCAATATTTCATTTTGCGAGGTCTGTTTGGTATTCACAATGCCCGCAACCTGACCATTACTCATCACCAATATTCTGTCGGTAATTCCCAAAAGCTCCGGCATTTCGGAAGAGATTATAATGATCCCCTTGCCCTTCTTCGCCAATTCGGTCATTAACTGGTAAATTTCAAACTTGGCCCCCACGTCGATACCGCGCGTTGGCTCATCCATCATCAGGATTTCCGGCTGTGTCAGCAGCCAGCGGCCAATGATCACCTTTTGCTGATTACCGCCGGAAAGCGATCCGATATTGGTATGGTGGCCCGGCGTTTTCACCCGCATGGCATCGATCACCCATTGGGTGTCGCTTTTCATCCGGTTATTATCCAGCAGGCCCATCTTGTTTTTGTATTGCCGAATATTGGCAATCAACGAGTTAAAGCCAATATTCAGGTAAGCATAAATACCGGTGGAACGACGCTCTTCCGTCACCAGGGCAAAACCGTGGTTGATGGCTTCGTTAGCACTGTTATTGTTGATATTTTTACCGTGCAGCTTGATGGTGCCGGCCACCTTCTCGCGGATGCCAAACAGGGTTTCCACAATGTCGGTGCGCTTGGCGCCCACCAGCCCGGCAATGCCCAGGATCTCCCCCTGATGCAGATCGAAAGAGATATCGCGGATCGAAGGTTGGCGCAAAGAGGTCAGGCCTTTCACCTCTAAAATCACCTCTCCCGGCGTATTCTGACGATCGGGGAAACGCTGGCTCAGTGAACGCCCAACCATCATCGAGATAATCTTGTCCATATCCAGCCCTTCCAGCGGCTGGGTGGCGATCCATTGGCCGTCGCGCAGAATGGTGATTTCATCACATAGCTGGAAGATCTCCTCCATCTTGTGCGAGATATACACGATGCCGCAGCCACGCTCTTTCAGCTTACGGATAATGGTGAACAGATGATTCACCTCCTTCTCGGTCAGAGAAGAGGTTGGCTCATCCATAATCACAATTTTAGCATTGTAGGAGAACGCCTTGGCAATTTCGATCATCTGCATCTGGGATACCGACAGCGTGCCGACTTTGGCGCGGGGATCGATATCGATATCCAGTTCGTCGAAAATTTCCTTGGTGTCTTTGTACATCTTGTCCTGATCGACAAACAGCCCTTTGGTCGGGTAGCGCCCCAGCCACATGTTGTCCATCACGGTACGTTGCAACACCAGGTTCAGTTCCTGGTGCACCATCGAAACACCCTGCTCCAACGCCTCTTTGGAACTTTTAAAATCGACTTCCTGCCCCTGAAACAGAATACTGCCGGAGTCTTTTTTATAAATGCCAAACAGGCATTTTAATAAGGTGGATTTTCCGGCGCCGTTCTCCCCCATTAGTGCATGAATGGAGTTTGGACGTACGCGTAAATTCACTTTGTCTAATGCCTTTACGCCGGGAAACGACTTACTGATATCCGTCATTTCCAGTAGCCACTCACGAGAGTTTTCGGCCATAAATAGTCCTGGCTAATTCTGGAACCAGCACTCTCCCAAGCTGGCTTGCAGCAGTGGAGAATTAACGGGTTCTTCTAATAAGTTCCCCCGCCTAAATACCGGCGGGGGCATTTCTCTCTATCTCGGTTTATTTCACGAACTGAGACAGGTTATCTTTATCTACACCCACGTAAGGAATACGCACGATTTTATCGACGATCTTCCATTGGGTGCCGTCAGCAGCAGGTTTGCCCGCGGCCAGGTTCTTCGCCAGATCGAAGGTCGCCTTCGCCTGATTGTCGGCATCGTTCAGCACGGTACCGGCCATCGCCCCGGATTTCACCATTGCCAGTGCTTCTGGCAGGGCATCGACACCGAAGACCGGAATGCTGCTCTTGTTGTGAGCTTTCAGGGCTTCAACCGCACCCATGGCCATCGCATCGTTGTTAGCGATGACCACTTCGATCTTGTTGGCGTTAGGGCCAGACAGCCAGGCATCCATCTTGTCTTTAGCCTGTGCGGTGTCCCACATCGCGGTGTCCATCTGCAGTTGCTGAGTCTTGTCGCCTTTTTCATTCAGCGTTTTGATCACGTAGGTGGTACGCGCTTCTGCATCCGGGTGGCCCGGCTCACCTTTCAACAGCACATATTGGATCTGGCCGTCTTTGTTCAGATCCCAGGCAGGGTTGGCTTTCCAGTGTTTGGCAATCAGTTCGCCCTGGATCACGCCAGACTCTTTAGAGTCGGTACCGACGTAATAGGCTTTGTCGTAGCTATCCAGTGCCTTGCGGGAAGGTTCTTTGTTGTAGAACACCACCGGGATATCGTTGGCACGCGCCTTGTCAATCACCACCGGAGCAGCGGCAGGGTCCACCAGGTTGATCGCCAGCACTTTTACGCCTTTGGCAATCAGTACGTCGATCTGGTCATTCTGCTTGGACTGGTCATTCTGTGAGTCATTCATCAGCAGCGTGACATCCGGAGAAGCCTTGGCATCTTTCTCGATCGCCTTACGCACCACCGACATAAAGTTGTCGTCATATTTGTAAATCGTGACGCCAATGCGGGTATCAGCATGCGCAGCTGCGCCAAACATCATGCTTGCGGCCAGCGCGGCCAGGGTGAAAACCTTCTTATTCATTGTCTGTCTCCGGTTTGTAGAGGGTCGTACTCGGTATTAAGCCTTTAGCCACAATGCACACAGTTGGGCGTGGCAGTTTCAAAAGAATTCCTGTCATCCATGTTGCTTGTTATTCCTGTGATGCTGTGTCAGCGCCAGATTAAAAGTTTGGCTGGCAAGAGCCTTTGCGCTGGAAAACGACTAGAGCATAGACGGCACTATGTTAATAATCTGTGAATTTTCTCACAGATTGAAAACGGTTACACAATATTAAATGTTCAGAGAGTGACCGAAGCCTCACTTTGCCACGGCGCGACAGAGTGGCGGCGTACCAGCGTCGGCATGAACAGGTGTGAAGCCTGAGGTTCAAGCAGCCCAGCAGCGCCCTTCAGCGCCAGCTCCGTAGCCAGGGTGGCCATTGAAACGATCGGATAACGGATGGTGGTCAACTTGGGGCTGGTATAGCGGGCAATGGGGATATCATCAAACCCCACCAGCGAGAAATGCTGCGGCACTGTGATACCGTTTTCTTTCAGCACCGCCATCGCACCGGCTGCCATGGCGTCGTTATAGGCGAATACGGCGCTCAGGTGCAAGTTGCGGCCCAGCAGTTCAACCATTGCCGCTTCACCGCCTTGCAAATCCGGTGAGCCATAGGCCCGCCAGCTATCCGGTGGGGAAAAACCGGCCGCGGCCATCGCCTGGCTATAGCCTTGCTGGCGCAGCGGGCCGTCTTCGATGGGGTGATCGGAACCCAGATAACCGATCCGCTGATGCCCCTGCGAGAGCAGCAAGCGCATGGCAACTTCTGCGCCAAACACATTGTTCAGGCCAACGCAGCGGTGCTCATAGCCCGTTACAATTCTGTTAATTAACACCATGCCGGGGATCTGATCCATAAAGGCGATCAGTTCCGCGTCGCCTAACGCTTTTGCATGAACAATCAAGGCATTGCAGCGTTGACGGATCAGCACCTCGATGGCATGGCGCTCTTTGTCCGCCTGATGGTAACTGTTGCCGATCAGCAGATATTTGTGGTTTTGCTGCGCCACCGTGTCTACCGCTTTCACTAACGCGCCGAAGAACGGATCGGAGACATCCATCACCACCACGCCCAGCGTTTCACTGCTCTGGGTAGCCAATGCCTGCGCGTTGGCGTTTGGCCGATAACCCAGTTCCGCCACCGCCTTCAGCACCTGTTCGCGGGTCTCTTTGCTGGTCAGGGCACTGTTGTTCAGCACTCGCGAGACGGTAGCGACGGACACACCCGCACGCTTCGCCACATCGCGAATGGTGGTTGAATGCACAGAATTCATGAAACGTCCCGAGGTCGACAGAGTAGACAGTGGCGTTATCCTACCCCGTTTGTCATCCTCCTCAGCGTGAATTCCGTCACAGGAAAGAAAACGTTTACATACAATTT
>RCUN01000141.1_pt1 | contig 71389 bp, 75 predicted proteins | sample 2166181 | NCBI WGS metagenome assembly RCUN01 (sample SAMN09932603, study PRJNA488358) | compost metagenome | feature: garden; material: soil; isolation source: compost soil in crotononitrile-enriched culture | place: Germany: Experimental Botanical Garden Goettingen | collected 2016-01-27 | reverse complement strand
CGTTGAAGCTCTTGGCGTTACCGGCCATCAGTCGCTGAATATGTGGTCCGGATTGGTGTTCAGTATCACCTTCCTGTTCTCCGCCATTGCCTCACCGTTCTGGGGCAGTCTGGCCGATCGCCGTGGGCGCAAGCTGATGTTGCTGCGTTCTGCGCTAGGAATGGGCATTGTGATGGTGCTGATGGGCATGGCGCAGAACATCTGGCAGTTTCTGGCGCTGCGCGCGGTGCTGGGGTTGCTCGGCGGCTTTATTCCCAACGCCAATGCACTGATTGCTACCCAGGTGCCGCGCCATCGCAGCGGCTGGGCGCTAGGCACCCTATCGACCGGAGGCGTCAGTGGTGCCCTGATTGGCCCATTGATTGGCGGCTTGCTGGCTGACCAATATGGCCTGCGCCCCGTGTTCTTCATCACTGCCACTGTGCTGTTTATCTGTTTCCTGCTGACGCTATTTTGCGTACGGGAACAATTCACTCCAGTGCAGAAAAAAGACATGCTGCATGCGCGCCAGGTGTTTGCCTCGCTCAAAAGTCCCAAGCTGATCCTCAGCCTGTTTATCACCACCATGATCATCCAGATCGCCACTGGCTCGATTGCCCCAATCCTCACGCTTTACGTGCGTGAACTGGCAGGCAACATCAGCAACCTGGCGTTTGTCAGCGGTTTGATCGCCTCGGTACCGGGCGTTGCCGCCTTGATGAGTGCGCCACGGCTGGGCAAGCTGGGCGACAGGATCGGCCCGGAGCGGATTCTGGTGTTTATGCTGGTGATTTCCGTGCTGTTGCTGATCCCGATGGCCTTTGTCCAGACACCGTGGCAACTCGGCGTATTGCGCTTCCTGCTCGGCGCTGCCGATGGCGCACTGCTGCCTGCGGTGCAAACCTTGCTGATCTACAACTGTACCAATCAGGTTGCCGGGCGAATATTCAGCTATAACCAATCTTTCCGGGATATCGGCAACGTCAGCGGCCCACTACTCGGCGCCGCCGTTTCTGCCAGCTATGGATTCCGCGCGGTATTCTGCATGACGGCGCTGGTGGTGCTATTTAACGCGTTCTATTCCTGGTGGTGTTTGCAGCGGCGGCCAGCGAGAATGCGTGAAGACACGTTACAGGAAGAGTAATAGCGCTATTTATCGCCAGTTGTTCTGATAAATATTACCCAAGCCCCGTTTCCCTTACTTTTATTATTGTTACCCTTTCGCTCCGGCTCTGCCCCAATCTCTAAGAATAATATTATTAACACCTTGTTTTTAGACACAAAAATCACAAAAAGAGCAATAAACCACCTGTCAATCGAAATAACGCCACAACCAACATAAAAACCAATAAAGTAGATGTTTGTCGACTTTTCGTCTAAAAAATGGGATACAGGTACTAGACAAAACCACCATTCAGTTATCAAATGGTTAAATAATATCACGCCAGAAATAACATTCTGACCAAGTGAATAAAATGGCCTGCAGGGTTTTCAAGCTTAATAGGCGCTGCGGCTGAGGTTTTGTCAGGTAATCCGCATCAGCGGGATTACCTCACTTACAGACACAGACATACCACAGTATCTGCTGCCAGCGCGCAGCACATTATATTGGGAAGACTTTATGCAATCCTCTGTTAATCAGAAAGAAAGCCGGACGTTCCTCGGCCATCCATATCCTCTCGGCTCGTTGTTCTTCACTGAAATGTGGGAACGCTTCTCGTTTTATGGCATTCGTCCATTACTGATCCTGTTTATGGCCGCCACGGTTTATGACGGCGGGATGGGGTTGGCGCGCGAAAACGCCTCGGCGATCGTCGGTATCTTTGCTGGCAGTATGTACCTGGCGGCACTGCCGGGTGGCTGGTTAGCCGATAACTGGCTCGGCCAGCAAAAAGCCGTTTGGTACGGTTCGATCCTGATCGCTCTGGGTCACCTGTCGATTGCCCTGTCCGCTATTATGGGCAACGACCTGTTCTTCGTCGGCCTGATGTTTATCGTACTCGGTTCCGGCCTGTTCAAAACCTGTATCTCGGTAATGGTTGGAACCCTGTACAAGAAAGGCGATGCGCGCCGTGATGGTGGCTTCTCGCTGTTCTACATGGGCATCAACATGGGCTCCTTTATTGCCCCGCTGATTTCCGGCTGGTTGATCCGTTCACACGGTTGGCACTGGGGCTTCGGCATCGGTGGTATCGGGATGTTGGTGGCCTTGGTGATTTTCCGGGTGTTTGCCGTACCGGCCATGAAGCGCTATGACAGCGAAGTGGGCCTGGACTCAACCTGGAATAGCCCGGTTGCCAAGAAAAATGGCGTGGGTGCCTGGCTGATTGCGCTGGCCGTAGGCGTTGCCGCGATCGTGGTTATGATCTCACAAGGTATCATCGTGATTAACCCGGTCGCTGTTGCCAGTATGCTGGTTTACGTCATCGCCGCCTCGGTCACGCTGTACTTTATCTACCTGTTCTTCTTTGCCGGCCTGAGCCGCAAAGAGCGTGCTCGTCTGCTGGTCTGTTTTATCCTGCTGATTTCTGCCGCCTTCTTCTGGTCGGCCTTCGAACAGAAACCGACCTCGTTCAACCTGTTCGCTAACGATTACACCAACCGCATGATCGGCGACTTCGAGATCCCAGCGGTATGGTTCCAATCGATTAACGCACTGTTCATTATCCTGTTGGCGCCAATCTTCAGTTGGGCCTGGCCGGCTCTGGCTCGTAACAAAATCCGCCTGAGCAGCATCACCAAATTCGTGATCGGTATTCTGTTTGCCGCCGCAGGCTTTGGCCTGATGATGCTGGCCGCGCAACAAGTGTTGGGCAATGGCGGCGCTGGCGTGTCACCAATGTGGCTGGTGGGCAGTATCCTGATGCTGACGCTGGGTGAGCTTTGCCTGAGCCCGATTGGCCTGGCAACCATGACGCTGTTGGCACCGGATAGAATGCGTGGCCAGATGATGGGCCTGTGGTTCTGCGCCAGCGCGCTGGGCAACCTGGCCGCCGGTTTGATTGGTGGCCACGTGAAAGCGGATCAGTTGGACATGCTGCCAACCCTGTTCGCCCGCTGCTCTATTGCGCTGGTGATCTGTGCCGCCGTGCTTATCCTGCTGATCGTCCCGATCCGCCGTATGCTGGAAAACACCCAGGGGAAAAGCGGTGACAAACCGGCAACGCACGCCTGATAGACACTGAAGCCTTTTAATTAAGCCAGCGCCCAGCGCTGGCTTTTTTTGTTTGGAGTCATCAGCCCAGGAGAGGGAACCGAGCGTGCTACAACTTGGCTACGGTATTCATCCTCCGCATCCCATTACCGATTAACTCTTGCACGGAGTTCGAGGCCCAACGCAACTAAAATCCATAATAACAATATAATTCATTGTTTATATTGAAATTTAATCTAATTAACTCTCCTTTCAAAATATCTTCCGGTAGTGTGGATTACAGCACAAATGCGAATCGCTCTCATTTATTGCCTACCTTTGCGAGTGGTTGTATCATCCAGATACTGTATATAAACAAATTACAATACATACAGTATTCTGAACGCATGAAAACATAAAAGGAGAACATCAATGGTAAATCATCCAGACAACGTCACCTACGATGCATTTGACTGTAACAGCGGCAACCCACATGAACCCAACACCCACTGGGACCCCAAAACCAGAGCCTGGGAATGGGATGATTTGAAGTTAAATCCTGGTTCAGTTCCTGATTCATTTCCTCAAGAGGTGAAAGAGGCACTGGAAAATAATATCTGTATTATTTGTGGGAAAAAGAACTGCCCATATATCAAAAATAACAAGGACTATCAGAAACTCACCGATGCACTTAAAAAAGGTGATGCAGGAGAAGCCAGAAAAATATATATGACAAAGTTTGCTCAACGCCGAGGTCAGAGCAAAGGTGTTGTGATGGAAGGACTACAGAAGTCTCGTGAAGCCAAAAAAAGGGACGGTAGATGTGGTGGAAGTAAACCCTTCCAGTCGAAAGGTGTCAATCTTATACCTGGAATATGGAGTGGCTGGATGGATCTTGCTGCCGTGTCAGGGAATGATGCCTACACAGCGAGTTTTGATCATACATCTAATTCACAATCATCATTTGACGTGCAGATTCAATACCCAACCGCAAACGGGATAGAGACTATAAATACTATTGGTCCAGGCTCACAGTTTATTAAAACATCAGGAATAGGAACGCCACGTATCCGTTTTAAAACCCACTCAGTGCCAATATCAGTAAGAGTGGACTACCCACAGAACTAGCCCCGTAACCAGATAAAAAGGGAGGGTTTCCCTCCCTTGAAACTGGCCGTTACTTCTGATAGGCATTTAATATTTTAATACCTATCTTACCATCTGGAATATATTGCCTAAATGACAGTTCTGTTTTCACTTCAGAAGAAATTTGCGTAGGTTCTAAAATAACAACATCATTAAAATATACGGCAGCCGTACTACCTATATTTTCATTAAACACAGAATTTAATTTACCCGAACAATCAGCACTTTTATTCAACATCATGGCCAAAATCATGGCATCCGGATGCTTATCTCTGTTTTGGTTAGGTATAAGCTTCATCTCTGAGACGCATTCTTTTTTTAACACGAAGCTATCATTGCCAGAGACGTATACAAGCCTGTCCTTTTTATCATGATAAGCACATCCAATTAGGACAGCTGATGCAATGCTTATTATTAATAATCCCACTATATTTTTAGTCATCCCCACCCCTATCTATAGACTAAAGTTATCGAAATTTCATTATAAATCAATATATAAACCATCCCCAGAATAAAGCCAAATACAACGAAAAGCAATTAAAGCTGGCACACAGCACAGCTGGTAACGGCGTAGTGCAAATCTGCGCCAGGGCGGCATTAGCTTTGCCAGGCACGTGCTTGCAACACCACACGATAGCCATCCAAATCTTCAAACGTTTGCCCATGCACATCCCAATAAGGGTTGTAGGCTTGCACGCGCTCAAAGCCACTGGCTAGCATCTGATGGCACCTTCTCTGCCAACAGGTTATTTCCGGCAAATAAAATACCAGCAGGTTGTCTTGCGTAGGCGCGCGCCCAACCAGCACACCTCGGTGATGGGTGAATTCCAGATGATAGGCATGATGCGGATGGCCAAGCATAATGCCATCGAACCCCTGGTGATCTGCAAACTCACCCAGTTGTTCAAACCCCAGCCCCTGGCAATACATTTTGGCAATCGCGGCCAAATGGTCGGTGGGCCGGGCGATCCGTAATACCGCGTTGGCAAGTTCCATATTTCCTCCCGTTGGCAAACAGCTAGCCTAAGCCGTTTCATGGCAAAACGGCGTACAGGAAATGCGCTTTGCGCTAGCGGCAAGACATGGCATGCTGCAACAGACACGTCATCAGGCTCCAGAGGAGGAACAATGCTGTTTAACGTCGACTTTCTCCCAGAGAATCAGTCTATCGTGCCGTTTTCAAAGGACTATCAGGATGGCGATAGCGAACCGGATCATTACCACAGTTGCGCTCAACTGATCCATGGCCTCAGCGGTGTGGTACAGGTGAATACGCGCGTAGGCAGTTGGGTCGTCCCCCCCGGCCGTGGCGTGTGGTTACCGGCCAAAGTGGAACATAACCTGCGTTTTAGCGGTAACGTGGCGGCACGCACGCTGTTCGTCGATCCCCTGGCCCGTGCCGATTTGCCTGCTCAGTGCCAAGTGGTGCAGATTTCCCCCTTATTGCGTGAACTGATTATCAGCGCGATGGATATTCAGCCCGGCTACCGGCCCGGCGGACGCGAAGAACGCATTATGGAACTGATCCTCGATGAGTTGCGTATGCTGCCGATCCTGCCCCTGCACCTTCCCGAGCCACGCGATGGCGTCTTATTGGCCCTGTGCCAGCACATTCAACAATCTTTGGCGCAGCCTTGGGAGTTGGAGCTGGCGGCGCAGCACATCAACGTCAGTGGCCGTACGCTGTCCCGTCGATTCCAGCGTGAGACCGGCCTACGCTTTAGCGACTGGGTACGTCGTGCCCGCCTGCTGGCGGCGCTCAACGCCCTGGCCGCCGGAAGGTCGGTTCTGGAGGTGGCTTTGGATCTGGGCTATGACAGCCCCAGCGCGTTTAGCGCCATGTTCCGCCGCCTGCTTGGCGTTTCCCCCAGCACGTATTTTACCCAGGCTCAGCCAGCGATCACGGCAAACAGCGGCCAGCCACGTTGAACAGAGCCTGGAGCGAGGCACTGGCCGAGTCGGCATCAATCCCTACTCCGTAAATTGCCTCCCCCCTTGCAGGGGTACAACGGATATAGGTTACTGCCCGGCTATGGCTCTGATGCCCCAGGGTGTGTTCATGGTAATCGTCGATAGCCAGCACCAGGCCAAAGCGCTGGCATAACGCATCTACCGCGCTGGACAACAGCCCGTTACCGCTACCTTGCAACTGCATTGGTTCCCCTGCCAATGCCACCTGCGCCGTAAAGCTGTAAGCCGCCCCACCCTGGCTTTGCGTTTGATAGCTGAGCAGCTGTAAGCGCGGCTGTTCCACCAATCCGTAGCTGTTGCGGAACAGCCGCCAGATTTCTGCCACCGTCATCTCCTTGCCGCTTTCATCCGTGGCCTGTTGCACCACTTTGCTGAAATCGATCTGCAAGCCACGTGGCAAGCGCAACCCATGATTCTGCTCCAGCAGCCAGGCAGCGCCACTCTTGCCAGACTGGCTGTTTACGCGGATCACCGCCTCATAGCTGCACCCCACGTCTGCCGGGTCAAGCGGCAGATAAGGCACCTGCCATAACCCATCTTCACGCTGCTGTTGGGCGGCAAAGCCTTTCTTGATAGCGTCCTGATGCGAGCCAGAGAACGCGGTAAACACCAACTCCCCGGCATAAGGATGGCGCGGGTGTACCGGTAACTGGTTGCACTGCTCCACCACTTCAACCACTTCTTTCAACCGGCTGAAGTCCAGCCCTGGCGAGATGCCCTGGGTGTACAAATTGAGCGCTAACGTCACCAAATCGACATTACCCGTGCGTTCACCGTTGCCAAACAGGCAACCTTCCACTCGGTCAGCCCCCGCCAGCATGGCCAACTCTGCGCAAGCGACACCGGTACCGCGATCGTTATGCGGATGCACGCTGATGGTCACCTGCTTCCGCTGGCTGAAGTGGCGACAGAACCATTCGATCTGGTCGGCATAAATGTTCGGGGTACTCATCTCCACGGTGGCGGGCAGGTTGATAATCATGGGCCGCTGGCGTTCAGGTTGCCACACGTCCGCCACTGCCTCACAAATTTGCAGGGCAAACTCCAGCTCGGTAAAGCAGAAGGTCTCTGGCGAATACTCGAAACACCAGTCAGTTTCCGGATGCCGGTCGCACCATTGGCGAATACGGCGTGCGCCATTCACCGCCAGCGCCACGGTAGCGGCTTTGTCCTGCTTGAAAACGATGTCGCGAAACATCGGGGCGGTGGCGTTATACAGATGCACAATGGCACGTGGAGCCCCTTGTAACGACTCCATCGTGCGGTCGATCAGATCGTCGCGCGACTGCGTGAGCACCTGGATTGAGACGTCATCCGGGATCAGCCGTTGCTCGATCAAGTGACGTACGAAGTCAAAATCGGTTTGTGATGCGGAAGGAAATGCTACCTCGATTTCCTTAAACCCGCAGGACAGTAACAACTGGTAGAACTGTAGCTTGCGAGCGTTATCCATCGGCTCGGCCAACGCCTGATTGCCGTCACGCAGATCGCTGGAACACCAGCGCGGTGCCTGCTGCTGGGTGCGCCCCGGCCACTGACGATCGGGTAAATCGATGGCCGGGAACGGCCGGTACTTGCTTGCTGGGTTAGCTAACATCCTGATTCTCCTACAGACCAAAGTGTGTAGTCATTATTTCCTGCCCGTAGCCACACGTCTCCCGGCGGATGGACAACCATCGTCGCAAAACGGACAACAAAAAATTTGCATCCTGCGGCGATGCGACAACAATTAATGCTGGTGTCCCCCAAGATGATTGAAAAAGGAGATGAGCATGAGCCTGTATGCCACGCTGGAAGAAGCGATCGAAGCCGCTCGCGAAGAGTTTATCGAAACGGCGGAAGGCGGCGATGATGAACCGCCGGTACCTCAACAGTTTAACCTGCAAAAATACATCATGTTGGATGGCGACACGATGTGGCAGGCGGAGTTTTTTGAAGAAGAAGGTGAGTCCGTTGAATGCATGACGATGCGCAGCGGTGCTGCCGCCCAGGCCATTTTTGACGGTGACTACGACGAGATTGAGATCCGCGCCGAGTGGATCAACGAAAATACGCTACATGAGTGGGAGGAAGGGGATTTTCAGCTCGACCCTCCGCTGGATACCGAAGAAGGCCAAAGCGCTGCCGACGAATGGGATGAACGTTGAGCCCGTTGGGTGGGCGCCTGGTTGCCCACCCTCGCCTTGACGACCCTGGCTACGCATTGCATGCTGCTACATTCTCTCCTTAACACAGGTAGGTATCATGCTCATCAGGCAAGCGGTTCCCGGTGATTATCCCGCAATTCTGGCTCTACAGGCGCAAAACACTCCAGAGCAACTTAGCCCCCAGCAGCGGCAACAGGGATTTATCGTCTCGCAGATGAACGAAAAACAGCTGGCGAGCATCAACAGTGGCCTGGGTATTTTGATCGCTACCGAAGAAGAACAGTTGGCTGGGTTTGTCTGCCTGATGCCAACCGACGCCCAACCCCGACCGCCGGTAGTGGATGCCATGCTGCACACGTTGGCCACACAGCGGTTTCAAAACCAGGCATTGGATCAACAACGGGTATTTCTGTACGGCCCGGTATGCCTGAATGCCGATTGGCGGGGAAAAGGTGTGCTACGCCAGTTGTTTGCAGCGGTGAAAGCGCGAACTCAGCAGGATTTTGACGTTGGCGCGCTGTTTGTTAGTGAGGATAACCCGCATTCGCTCGCCGCCCATGTCGCTGGCCTGGGAATGACGGCGTTGACCACTTTCCACTGCAATAACCAAAGCTATCAGTTGGTGGTCTTCGCAACCAGAGGCTAAAACCTATTCGTAAGGCCCGTGCTGCGCATCAAACGGCAGCATAAAGGTATCCACCACCAGCGAGAGCGGCACATCAATCACCATAACACTGCGCCAGGGAGTATCACGCAAATCCCACTGTACCCCTGGATAATATTGGTGCCCGTGGCCTGCACCAGGCACCGTGCGGCTGATAATGCTACCGCAGCCAGATAATGCCGTCGCCATAGCGGCCAACAGTGCCAGACGGACTAGTGAAGACATTTTCAACATCCAAGCTTTATTGAGATTGAAACGAAAAAGGGGAACACGCAGTGCGCATTCCCCTTTAATTAATACTAACCGTTAGCGTTGGCCGACGGGGTGAGCCAGCTCATTATGCGGTAACTGCCGATAATGTTCGCGCCAGGCCTCGCCCTGCGGCAGCAGCCAAATGCGCTGATGCAGGCGTGATAACGCTACCGGATCGCTTAACAGCTCAAGGCGTTTGGCTTTCGCCAACTTCTCTGGTCCCACTTCCAGCGCCTCGTTCACCCGCTCTTCCCGCGTCCGATCGATAATGGCACGCAGATGGTGACGAGCCGTTGCCAGCGCGGCAGCCAAGGCGTTGAAGGACGGGTCTACCGCCGCATGCATAAAGCCATTGCGCAAGGCACGCTGGCGATTAAGCTGCAGATAGGTGTCTGTGGCAACCAGTTCACGCGGCGGATCGTATTCTTCCGGGATCAGGAACAGCTTGGCTCGCTTGCTCTTGAGGCCGAGCGTTGCGCGGCTCGACAGCGCCGAAACAAACGGTGACAGGATCAGCGAGAAGACGATCGGTGACAGCCACCACAGGAAGTTCAGATCCAGCAATGCCATACCGCCGCCCCAAACCAGCCCCAGCAGCATTTGCGAACCGTGACGCTTGAAGGCCTCTCCCCAAGGGGTGTCATCATCATCACGCTGCGGCGAGTTCCACACCACTTCCCAGCCCAGGAAGGCGCTGACCACAAACACGGTGTGGAACAGCATGCGCACCGGCGCCAACAGCACTGAGAACATCACTTCCATCAGCATGGAAATCAGCAGCCGGATCGGCCCACCGTATTGCTTCGAGCCTTTTGCCCAGACCAACACGATGCTCAGCAACTTCGGTAGGAACAGCAGCACCATGGTGGTGGAGAACAGCGCAATCGCCAGTTCTGGCTTCCACTGTGGCCACACCGGGAACAACTGCCGGGGTTGCAGGAAGTATTGCGGTTCCACCAGCGTATGCACTATCTGCAACGCGGTGGATAGCGCCAGGAACATAAACCACAGCGGTGCCGACAGGTAGGACATTACCCCGGTCAGGAACACCGCGCGGTGTACCGGATGCATGCCTTTTACCAGGAACAGGCGGAAGTTCATCAGGTTACCATGACACCAGCGGCGGTCGCGTTTCAGCTCGTCCAGTAGGTTAGGCGGTAACTCTTCATAACTGCCCGGCAGATCGTAGGCTATCCACACGCCCCAGCCAGCACGACGCATCAATGCGGCTTCTACAAAGTCATGGGAGAGAATGGAGCCAGCAAACGAGCCCTCACCCGGCAACGGTGCCAACGCGCAGTGCTCGATGAAGGGTTTCACCCGGATGATGGCGTTATGGCCCCAGTAATGGGATTCGCCCAACTGCCAGAAGTGCAGACCAGCGGTGAACAACGGGCCATAGAGGCGCGTGGCGAACTGCTGCACACGAGCATACAGCGTATCCATGCCTGAGGCTTTTGGCGCAGACTGGATGATACCGGCGTTCGGGTTGGCTTCCATCAAGCGTACCAGGCCGGTGAGGCACTCGCCGCTCATCACGCTGTCCGCGTCCAGGATCACCATGTAGCTGTACTCACCGCCCCAACGACGGCAGAAGTCGTCGATGTTGCCGCTCTTACGTTTCACACGACGGCGGCGACGGCGGTAGAAGATACGTCCGTGGCCCTCAACATCGCGGCACAGTTCCATCCAGGCTTTCTGTTCGGCGACACAGATATCGGGATCGTAACTGTCGCTCAGCACATAGATATCGAAATGCTCAAGCTGACCGGTCGCCTTCACCGATTCGTAGGTTGCCCGCAACCCGGCAAATACCCGTTCAACGTCTTCGTTACAGATCGGCATGATCAACGCGGTACGGTGCGCTGGATCGATCGGCTCATCACCTTTGATAGTCGAAGAGATGCTGTATTTATCTTTTCCAATCAGCAGTTGCAGGAACCCCATCAGCGCCGTCCAGAAGCCGGCAGAGACCCAGCAGAACAGAATGGCAAACAGGATCAGAATACCGGTCTGCAAAAGATACGGTAATATTTGCAACATCGACTGCATCAGATCCTGATCGAACATGGCAATAGGATCGATCAGCGCCCAGCCCTGATAAGGCAGGATGGTTTTCATGTACCAGGTGGCGATGCCGGTTTGCACCAACATCAGGATCAACAGCACGTAACGGCGCATTGAACCGACAATACGCCAGCGGTTTTCCGCCTCGGCTTCTTCTTTGCTGGCATGACGATTGTGCGTCTTACGACCCAGCAGAGTATCCCAGAAACGCCCCACCGGGTTGGTGCGCCAAGCTTCAGGGAACATGGTGGTACGTTTTATCGGCGGCGTGGCTTTCAGGATGGTGCGCCCTTCCGGGTCACAATCAAAATCGTCGTCATCGACGGCATCCGGCCAAGCCTGGCTGATGCGTGCCTTGACCGAGGCCAGGGCAATGTCATCGGCAGGCAGCGATGCCACATTGACATCAGAGGCTCCCATCTGACGATGCAAAGCCTCCAGTGCCGGGGTATCGGTATCACCCGCCATCATTTGTTGTTTGAGCACCCCTGACCGCTCATCGGTCAGGGGCATTGCCGCAAGATATTCCTGGGCAGTTTCAGTAGACTTATTCATTGGCAGGTAGCTGATAGCTCCAGGTTTCCGTCAGGGTCTTGTCACCGTTGACCAACGCAGCACGCATTTCTACCGGCTGTTTCTCGTCTTTCACTTTCAAACGCACCGTCAAACGCCAGCCTTTGGTGACCGGATTATAGCGAACGCTGTTTTCCACCATTTCGCCGTTGTCACCAATGCTGATCTGAGAAGCTACCGGCGTATTGGCATCCAGCGTTTTCAGTGCCGGGCCGACGAAGTCAACCAGGAACGCCACGCTGCCGTCCGGCTCGCGGATCAGGTTTGACTGCTTCACATCACCGGTTGAACGCATGGTTTTACCCACGTAGCCGATATCCTGTGAATGCAGCTTCTCTTCGTCGCGGGTGAAGTACAGGCGGTAGTTCAATGCCAACGGCGTTTTTGCATCAGGCAACACGTCCGGCGTCCAGAACGCCACGATGTTATCGTTGGTTTCATCCGCAGTTGGGATCTCTACCAGCTCAACCTTGCCCTTGCCCCAATCGCCGCGCGGCTCAACCCAGGCGCTTGGACGCAGATCGTAACGATCGTCCAGGTCCTGGTAGTCACGGAAATCACGGCCACGCTGCAGCAGACCAAAACCTTTCGGGTTTTCGATGCTGTAAGTGCTGACCGACAGGTGCTTAGGATTGTTCAGCGGACGCCAGATCCACTCGCCGTTACCAGCATGGATAGACAGACCGTTGGAGTCATGCAGCGCCGGGCGGTAATTCAGCGTTGGCGAAGGATTGCTCGGCCCGAACAGGAACATGCTGGTCAACGGTGCCATACCCAACTTGCCCACTTTGTCGCGCAGGAACACTTTGGACTGGACATCTACCGTGGTATCGCGGCCGGGGTAAACCACAAAACGATAAGCGCCGGTGGCTCGTGGAGAATCCAGCAAGGCATAAATCACCAGATGTTTGTCGCCCTGCTTAGGACGTTCGATCCAGAACTCGCGGAAACGCGGGAACTCTTCGCCAGATGGCAAGGCAGTATCAATAGCCAGCCCACGGGCAGAAAGCCCATAAACCTGCCCTTTACCCACCACGCGGAAGTAGCTGGCGCCCAGCATGCTCATGATTTCGTCGTTCTTATCCGCACTGTTGACCGGATAGAGCACTTTAAACCCGGCGAAACCGAGTTTCTTCACCGAGTCGGGATCGTGCTTGACGGGACCAAAGTTGAAATAGTCCGGGCTGTATTTGATCTCTTTGACGGTGGTGGCCGTAACCTCGTTGATGGTCACCGGCGTGTCGAAGTACATCCCTTGATGGTAGAACTCAAGCTTGAAAGGGGTTTTCAGCTTGCTCCACACGGCTTTATCGTGATTGAACTGGATCTGCTGATAGTCCGCGAACTTCATATCGCGAAACTGAGAAGGAAGGTTGCTCTTCGGGGCTTCAAAGCCTTTTCCTGCCAGATCCTGTGCCTGTTTGGCCACATCGTCGATAGAAAAAGCCCATGCCTGCGAACTCAACAACGTGCATAAAACGGTAGCACCTAACCAACGTACGCTCGTGGCGCGTGGTTTTTTTGATAATAGATTTACTAGCACATCCCCCCCTATTCGTGTGCTCAAAATATTCAAAATCCATATTAATGGATTATTCTGCTCGCCGACAACATGATAAACGTGTGCTGATGTTTACGGCTTAGAGTTTAAGCAGTTGTGCAGCGTAGCAAGCCGTGCTCCAAGACGCTATGGAAAAATGTCGGTCGCTATAGTAGGGTTTGAGTTTGCGATTACCCCATTGCCGACTTATTAAGCGGGTTTACACTCCCCTGATGCAACCACCAGCGGTAACCTATGACTAACAGCACTAACCAGCGCGAGTTTTTCCTGGATTCGATCCGGGCCTATTTGATGCTGCTGGGCATTCCTTTTCATCTTTCTCTGATTTACTCCAGCCACTCGTGGGCGGTAAACAGCACGACCCCGTCGTTTTCGCTAACGGTGCTGAACGACTTTATTCACGCCTTTCGCATGCAGGTGTTCTTCATCATCTCCGGCTACTTTTCCTACATGCTGTACGAACGCTATGATAGCCACCGCTGGTTGAAGGTACGCCTGGAGCGGGTTGCCATTCCGCTGTTGAGCTCTATCCCATTGATTACCCTGCCACAGTTTTTTTTACTCAAGAACTACACCGATAAATTAGCCGGCTGGGATGATTTTACCCCTTATCAAAAAATAAACGTGGCGGTCTGGGAGTTGGTCTCCCATCTGTGGTTTTTATTAACCTTGTGCTTATTGACCTGCGCCTGTTTTTATCTGTTTAAAAAAATTAAGGCGATAAAAACGCCGATGGCACCGCGGCCAATAAATAAAATGACCAATCTCAGCAATATCTCATTGTGGTTTTTATTGTATGCCTTTATATACGGCGTGTTTCATCGCATTATTTTAATCACCGCCCCGCATTTACTGTCTAACGGCCTGTTCAACTTCGTGGTGATGGAAACCCTGTTCTACCTGCCGTTCTTCATTGTGGGTGCCTACGCGTTCAAGTACTCATGGCTGAAAGCGGTGTTCCTCAAGCCCTCGTGGCCAGCCGTACTGGGCTCACTGCTGCTGTTGGTAGCCTACATGCTCAACCAGAAACTGCTGGCGCACAGCAGTTTTGGGTTTGAACTGGAAATCATGATCAAAGCCGTGCTCGGGGTCCTGATGGCCAACGTGGTGTTCGCATTTGGCCATGCGCTGCTCGATTTCCATTCGCCTCGCATTACCTATCTGGTCAACGCTTCGCTGTTTATCTATCTGGTTCACCATCCGCTGACGCTGATATACGGCGCCTTCGTGACTCCGCTGATCGATAATAATCTGCTGGGTTTCCTGCTGGGCCTGGTGTTCGTCTTTACTTGCGCCTTCCTGTTATATGAGTTGCACAAGCGCATCCCGCTGTTACGCTTCCTGTTCTCTGGTAAAGCCTAACCTCCCGTATCAGGGCGTTGCTTGCAGCGCCCTGCTAACATGACACTCCCCCCTCGTAAGTGCGCCGCATGCTGTGACCGCTTAGCTATAATTGATCGGTGGTCAGCGCACATATTGCTCAACCTAACGCGACCCGTTGATGCAAAGTTGTGCTGGAGCATATTGCAGTGACTTGTTATAACTACAGTGCATAAGAAAAAATCCACATCCCTGCCTTACGGTAGCGATTGGGCTCACGAACCCTAAGGGATGGCGCATCACCATCGCGTGCGCCGGTAACATTTCCCTTCCGTCACGACAGAGAGGATTTTTAATGACCGATAAACCGACCGCGGCAACCGAAGCCGTAGCAGAAAACGCCACACTACTGAAAATCTTGGGTAGACTGCTGTCCGCACTGGATTCTTCCATCAGCGGCAAAGATCGCAGCGTATTGGTAACCGAGCTTTCCAGCCTCAACCTGGACGGGATCTCCGAAGCCGAAAGGAAACTGGCAGCCGAATTAATCAAGCGTGCCCTGCAATCACTCGATCACTAACCTCCCGCCTGCAAACCATTAAGCCTCCTGCTGGGGGGTTAATGGTTTTTCATCAATAACCTGTTTCCTACCGTCCTCAATGAGCTGATAAATAGGCACAAAAGCCGCAATACCCACATTTCACCTCTCCTTTCATCAAATTTTGCGGCAACCAGCCATAATGACACCGTTTTTTTGGCAATCAGCCTTGGCGTTGCACAGGAAAAACAGGCTATTATGACCCGGTGTCATTGCTTTGGCGCCTCCCCCCTTTCAGCTCAACTCGCAGGAGAACATTATTTTGGATGCCAGCACGATCAATAGCTTGTTCATCATCGGTGCCGTGTTGGTGGGAGCAAGTATTCTGCTCAGTTCTTTCTCTTCGCGCCTGGGTATTCCCATTCTGGTGATCTTTCTGGCGATAGGCATGCTGGCCGGCGTTGACGGCCCCGGAGGCATCGCCTTCGATAACTATCCCGTCGCCTATCTGGTCAGCAACCTGGCTCTGGCCGTGATCCTGCTCGATGGCGGGATGCGTACCCGCGTCAGCTCCTTCCGTGTCGCGCTCTGGCCCGCATTGTCACTGGCCACCATCGGCGTACTGATCACCGCAGGTCTGACGGGCCTGGCCGCCGCCTGGCTGTTTAACCTCGATTTGATCCAGGGGCTGCTGATCGGTGCCATTATTGGATCGACCGATGCGGCAGCGGTGTTTTCACTGTTGGGTGGCAAAGGGCTGAACGAGCGTGTCAGCGCGACGCTGGAAATTGAGTCCGGCAGTAACGACCCGATGGCGGTATTTTTAACCATCACCCTGATTGCCATGATTTCCGCTGGCGAAACCTCGTTAAGCTGGATGTTCATCGTCCATCTCTTGCAGCAATTCGGTATGGGTATCGTACTCGGCCTGGGCGGCGGATGGTTGCTGATAACGCTGATCAATCACATCAAGTTGGCGGAAGGTTTGTATCCGCTGCTGGCGGTGAGCGGCGGCATCTTGATCTTTGCCCTGACTACCGCTCTGGATGGCAGCGGCATTCTGGCGGTCTATCTGTGCGGCCTACTGCTGGGTAACCGTCCAATCCGTAACTACCACGGCATTGTGCAAACCTTCGACGGCCTGGCCTGGCTGAGCCAGATCGGTATGTTCCTGGTGCTTGGGCTGTTGCTTAACCCGCACGACCTGTTACCAATCGCCATCCCTGCCCTGCTGCTCTCGCTATGGATGATCCTGTTTGCCCGCCCGATTTCGGTGTTTATCGGCCTGCTGCCGTTTCGCAACTTCAACCTGCGCGAACGCATGTTTATCTCCTGGGTGGGGTTACGCGGCGCGGTACCGGTGATCCTGGCGGTGTTTCCGATGATGGCAGGGCTACCCAATGCCAATCTGTTCTTTAACGTCGCGTTCTTTGTGGTGTTGGTTTCACTGCTGTTGCAGGGCACTTCGCTGTCCTTTGCCGCCAAAAAGGCCAAGGTGGTGGTGCCACCGGCATTGGCCCCGATTTCCCGCGTGGGGCTGGATGTTCATCAGGAAAACCAATGGGAGCAGTTTGTCTATCAGCTAAGCGCAGAGAACTGGTGCGTTGGCGCGGCGCTGCGCGAACTCAAGATGCCGCCGGGAACGCACATTGCCGCGCTGTTCCGTGGGAAAGAACTGTTACACCCGAGCGGCAGCACCCGCTTGCTGGAGGGCGATACCTTGTGCGTTATTGGCCATGAACACGATCTGCCTGCGTTGGGTAAACTGTTCAGCCAGGCGCCTACGGTTACGCTGGATGAGCGGTTCTTCGGCGATTTCATTCTGCAATCCGATGCGCGCCTGAGTGATATCTCTCAGGTCTACGGCCTGAATCTGCAAGAAGGCGTGGACGATCAGCAAACGCTCGGCCAGTTTGTCACCCGGTTAATCGGGGGCGAAGCCGTGGTTGGGGATCAGGTGGAATGGGATGGATTGACCTGGACTATCGCGGAGATGGATGCTAATCAAATCAGCAAGATAGGCGTCAAGATCGTTACCGATTAACCCGTTAATCGCCATTAACCATGCCATTGCGGGAACTAATCCGGCCCGGAAAACTCTTAATGACAGTCATTAATCCCCACCTCAGCGTTGAGGTGGGCCGTTTGCGGTACATCAACCGTCGGATAAGATCTTGAGCAGCAAAGCGAAGTTCTTTTCAGCCTTGACCGTCATCGCTTTAAGCGTTGCCTTACTGGATTTGGGTATCGCCGATTTGGTCCATCGAATACTATTTGGATGATGTAACCTGATGCAAAAACAACAAGAGAAAGATTTACTGGGAAAAGTGCTGCTGACCGTTTCTGCCCTGTGCCTAGTCACCGTGGCCGGGCTGTTGGTCTGGGGTTTTGTGCTGGATTGAGGCAATGTCTGGCGAGCGGGCATAAAAAAACCGCCGCGGCGGTTTTTTTGGCAATTCAATCAGATTTTGCAGCCTTCGCAGTCTTCTTCATCCTCGAAAATCTCAGGAACTTCCCTGGCCTTCTGCGCCGCATTTTTTTCCGCTTTGGCTAATTCATCATCAATGTCAAAATCAAAAATATCATCACTCATCGCTATTTCCTAAGAATAGTCTCATGACCAACAACTATTATAGCCAACCTCGACAACGGTGCAACCTATTCAGCTCAGCGCGGCCTGCGGCGCTGACGGGGTGGCTAACCTTTTGGCATAGGCCAGATCGTAAACGTCATAGAAATCAATCTCGCCCTTGTTGGCGATGATTTCCTGCATACGCGTTTTCAACACCGAGCTCACCGTAGGTTCGTTCAACAGCGCCTGGATAGCCTGCGGCGACAGTGCGCGCGTAAAGTACCATTCCCCATTGTAACAAACTCGCAGATCCAGCACGCCGATGTCCTCGAAGCGGTAAACCGGTTTGATTTCAATCAGCAGCATGGCAAACATAAACAACACAAAGGCAGTAAAACCCAGGAAAGAATACAGCCCCATATAGGGCACCGGGTACATCACCGCAATCACCGCAAAATAGCCAGCGAACATGGCAAAGCACAGCCAACGGTGGGTACGTGCAAACTCGCTGTTGAAACGCGGCTTGCCGTCACGCCCTTCCCGCCGGTTAATCTGTTCTATCTCTGCAACCAGGATGTTCTTAATCGTATCCATCGCCATACCTTAATGCCTCAGCGCATCGTGACTATCACCAATCTCAGCCCAAGCTATCACAATGACAGTTTATTGAGGTAGATCAATTCCTGCATTATTCGCCGCAAACTGTTATAGGATTAACGTGACTGTGATGCCCTTCCCTGCCCCTGAGCGACCATAAACATACGCTGTGCAACATCATCCGCCTGCTTGATTTTACGTTTCTGCGGTTCGTCACAGCGATGCGCAGCGCGTACATAGGCGATTTCATGTGCCTGATCGATCATCGAAATCACCTTGTCGCACGCTGTTTTATCCATATTACCCAATAGGGTGGTGATGATTGCCTGGTAGGCATTGGAGGCCGCAGTGAGTGCCTGTTCACGGGCTTCCAATGCCTCTATACGCTGCAAAAGCACTTGAAGCAGTTCGGTATCAGACATATCCACCTCCACTCACCAGGCAACGCTGCCTGTAATAAGTGTAGCAAGGGTTGCGCTATCATGATGGGTTTCAATGTGTTGCTACTGGGATAGAATAGAGGGACATCCTCTGGAACCTTCAATACCTATAACAAGGAGCATCACATGCCATCAAAACGTTATCGTTCTATCCCGTTGTTAGCCACGTTATTACTTTGCGCTTGTACTGCCTCACAAAGCAGCGTTGAAAGACACGCCCGCCATGCCACTTATCAGTTGGCGAATACGCATTTCGATCCCAACACACAGACCAATATCTCGAAGTCAGCCAAAACCGCCATCCCGTTCTTCGAGCAGTTCTACCAGGCAGGAAAAAAAGATCGCCAGGATGGACTGACCCGCGAACAGGCACAGCAAAGAGTGAATGGGTTCCGCAGCCCTGATTTTTTACCTGAGTCAGAGCAAAAGGCGATGATGTTTAATCAATCCTATACGGCTGACTCGCCGAAAAAACAGCGCGAGATCCTGCTCGAAAATGCTATCGCCACTTACTGGGATGGTTATGACGGCAAGCCTTAACCAGGCGACCTGCTAGCAGCTCCGCCCCCTGCTCTTACCTCTGTGAGGGGGCCATAACCCTGTATCATTCCTGTACTGTTCGGGGACATTGTAGACAGGTGTTCGCAGACATGCTGAACACTTTTTAGCACTCTTTATTGATGAAAATTGGTCCATCCCTCAGATAATCCTGCAGTAAAAGCCTCTGAAAAACATAACATTTTTTACTCGATTTGATTCAAATCCCAGATAACGCTAAGCTATATGACAAGAAAAACTAATCCTAAGGATGACCTTTTTTGTTTAAAACCCTATTTATTGTGATGAGACTCTCAGAAAAAAACCACGAGGACAATCTGCAAAACAAAGGTGACATTAGCCTGACTGATATCTTGACCAATAAAAATGAGCGGGCCGACGAACTCGCCGACGATCAATTTTGCATGGGATGATTTATGAAGCTAAGAAAAAAAAGGCATAAACCACTACAGATTAATGACATCACGATTATTGATGACAGCAAGTTAAAGAAAGCCATTACCGCCGCCGCATTAGGCAACGCCATGGAATGGTTTGACTTCGGTGTTTACGGCTTTGTCGCCTACGCACTTGGCCAGGTGTTCTTCCCTGGCGCCACGCCCGGCGTGCAGATGATTGCCGCTCTGGCCACCTTCTCGGTTCCTTTCCTGGTACGTCCTTTGGGCGGCGTCTTCTTCGGTGCCATGGGCGATAAATTCGGCCGCCAGAAAGTGTTATCCATCACCATCATTATTATGGCGATCAGTACCTTCTGTATCGGCCTGATCCCGTCCCACGCCTCAATTGGCATCTGGGCCCCTATCCTGCTGTTGCTGGCCAAACTGGCACAGGGCTTCTCCGTCGGTGGGGAGTATTCTGGCGCAGCCATCTTTGTGGCCGAGTATTCACCAGACCGTAAACGCGGATTTATGGGCAGCTGGCTCGACTTTGGCTCCATCGCTGGCTTCGTATTAGGGGCTGGTGTGGTGGTACTTATCTCCAGCATCGTCGGTGAGGCCAACTTCCTCGACTGGGGCTGGCGTATTCCGTTCTTCTTGGCAGCACCGCTGGGTGTGATTGGCCTGTATCTGCGCCACGCCTTGGAAGAAACGCCAGCGTTCCAGCAGCATATGGACAAAATGGAACAGAACGATCGTGCGGCCATTGAGAACCCGCCGAAGACCTCGTTCAAAGAGATCGCCACCAAGCACTGGAGAAGCCTGCTGGTGTGCGTAGGTATCGTGATCTCGACCAACGTGACCTACTACATGCTGTTGACCTACATGCCAAGCTACCTGTCGCATAACCTGCACTATTCCGAAGACCACGGCGTGCTGATTATCATTGCCATCATGCTAGGTATGTTGTTCGTCCAGCCACTGGTCGGCATGACCAGCGACCGCATTGGCCGTAGACCCTTCATCATTGGCGGTAGCGTCGGCCTGCTGTTGCTGGCCATCCCTAGCTTTATCTTGATCAACAGTAACGTTATTGGCCTGATTTTTGTTGGTCTGTTGATACTGGCCGTGTTGCTCAACTCCTTTATCGGAGTGATGGCCTCCATTCTGCCTGCGATGTTCCCAACGCACATCCGTTACAGCGCGCTGGCGATTTCATTCAATATCTCGGTACTGATTGCAGGTGTCACACCAACGCTGGCCGCCTGGCTGGTCGAAACCACCGGCAACCTGTATATGCCAGCCTATTATCTGATGGTAGTGGCAGCGATTGGTCTGGTTACCGGCCTGTATATGAAAGAAACGGCTAACAAGCCACTGCGCGGTGCTGCTCCTGCCGCCTCTGACCGCTCAGAAGCCAAAGAGCTGCTGCAGGAAACTTACGATAATATCGAGCAGAAAGTCGAAGATATCAGCCAGCAAATCGCCGATTTGGAGAAGAAAAAGCAAACGCTGATCGACCAGCATCCAAAACTGGATTAATTCTCCACGCTGAACAAACAGGCCAGAGCTCGTTAGCGTAACGACTCTGGCCTTTTTATTACTCTCAATGGGCGTATTACGAACCGGTTAAGATTCTGTCCGTTGCCTCGTTCGTTCTGTTTGCTTCCCCCCACGAACATGCTAATTTGCCATGACTTTTCAGGAATGACGCAGTTATCAGGTTCGGATACCTCAATGCTCTGCGCCCCTAACTTCAACAGTAATAATTAAGGGGGTGCTCTTGCCCGGCCGAACTTTCAATCCCGTCGCCATGTACCAAGGGTTGCCAAACGACGTCTATTTTATTGCCTTAGCCAGGTTTGTTCTTGGCCTTGGCAATTTCATCATACCGTTCATGGTTCTGCTGCTAACGCAAAAACTAGGCTATTCAACAACCATAGCAGGCGGCCTGGCGATGGGAGTCACCGCATTCTATCTTTTGGGGAATCTGGTCGGCGGCAAGATGTCCGATAGTTTCGGCCATAAGAACATGATGATTTGGGGAGAGATCATCGGTTCGATAATCTTGGTCGTGAGCGGTTTCTTTACCGATTGGCATACCCTACTACCCGCGTTGCTTTTTGTCAGCTACTTCTTTTTTGGTGTTGCCCTCCCGGCAAGTAATACCCTTGTCGCCGATCTATCTACCCCTGCCAATCGCAATGCGGTGATGTCGCTAAGCTATCTTGCCTACAATCTGGGCTCTGGCGTTGGCCCGGTTCTGGCTGGCTATCTTTTCTGGCACTACACCGCCTGGATTTTTTGGGGCAATGGCCTCGCTGGCCTGATAGGCGTAATCATCGTTTTAATGTATGTAACCAATCCTACCGACAATCGGGTAACAAACTATCGGGAACACTCAGAACTGGAAGAAGCCACAGATGCTTCGGTATGGCAAGTGTTCAAGCAAAGGCCTCGGCTGCTGGTATTCGGCGTGTTATGTATGCTGCTGTGGTTTTCGTTAAACCAAATGACCATGACTACCCCGCTCTACCTTAGCCATATTTTTGGCCAACAAGGGCCGGTCTTGTTTGGCCAGTTAATGACCTCCGCGAGCATTTTGGTGGTGGTGATGACACCGCTGATTATCAGAATGACCATCAACATCTGCGATATTAAAAGCCTGGCCATTTCCGCGTTTGCGTTAGCAGTGGGATATGGCATTACCCTGCTATCCCCTCTGGTTGCCATGCAGTTTATTGCCTGGTTCTTCCTTACCATTGGCGAGATCTTGCTCGTCACCAAGGAGGGGATCTATTTAGCCAATAACTCCCCGCGCAGCCATCGTGGACGCATCAGCGGGATAGTGACCACCATTAGGAGCCTGGGCCTGATGCCTACCTATATCTTGATGGGGGCGTATATACAAAGCTATGGCTACCTGGATGCCTGGAAATTAATCATTGGTATCTCATTGCTTACGGGGTTGATGTTGATAGCCCTTTCGGTCCAGCAGAGAAAGGTTGGCGAGAATTACTAGAGCAGTCCCATAAGCTGGCCAAGCTAACTTGGCCATGTTTACCTACGGGCGCAGCATTGGAGATGTTTGTCCAACATTTGGGGTTCAGTTCACATGCAGCGCCCCTACTGAGTCTTAATGCCTCTTGCCGATGGCTTTACCGTCACAATAAAAATACCCGACATAATGACCAGCAGGCCAATACCCAGCGTGAGAGTCAATTGCTCCCCCAGGAAGACAACGGACATCAGTAAGCCTATCACCGGCACCCCGAGCATCGCCGTCGACATGCTGGTGCTCGACAACCACATGCTGGCGGCATTCACCGCAACAAAGCAGAACGCGGTCGCCAGCGGCCCCATAAACAGCAGTATTTCGATTAACGATGTAGAACCATCGCCTGTATATGGCCCTTCGAAAACCCGAGCCATCAGTGCTAACGGTACGCTTGCCAACAGCATCTGCCAGGGAGCAAGCTCATATGCGCTGCACACCCCTTTATGATAACGCAGGTGCAAAATGCACATCGCCCAGGCAAAAGAGGCCGTAAGCAACATCAGGTTCGCCACGATGAGAGCCTTATCGCCCCAGTTAAACGTGAACGGGTTGAACAGCACAATGACCCCTACACCACCCAGCAACGATCCCATCAGTTGCCGACGTGAAAGCGACTGCCGGAAAAACAACACTGCGATAGGCATGACCCAGAGCGGCGTAGTGTAAGCCAGGATTGCGGATCGGCCAGCAGGTACTTCGGTCATGGCAAAGGCACCGAGCACGGTAAATGTCAGCATTTGCAGCAGCCCCACGCTCGCCACCAACGGCCAATCCTTGCGTGGCGGGAATCGCAGCTTTTTGGTCAATATCTGCAGAGCAAACAGGCACAGCGCGCCACTGACAAATCGGGTGGTAGAAAGCCAAATCGGCGTCATATGAGAAAGCCCAGCCTTCATCACCGGCCAGTTCGCCCCCCAAATCACAATAGCCCCAACCAACAGCAGGACGCCTTTGATTTTCACGCTATCGGGCGCGTAGCTCGACACGCTTGGCGAGCCGGTTAAGTATTTACCCTCAGTATCCACAGCGGTTTCTCATCCATTTATTCAACATGCCAATTTTATCTGGATAACCGGGGAAACTTTCTCTTATTATGTTCATCAAATCGGTTTTTATGAGTCACTTTAACCTCATAAATCACATTTTAAGGGTAAATTTTCTCATATGAAGAAGCTTGATCGCACAGACGTGGCCATTCTCAACTCGATGCAGACGAACTCGCGGATCACCAATGCCGAGCTTGCCCGTTCGGTCAATCTCTCCCCAACCCCTTGCTTCAACCGTGTAAAAGCCATGGAGGAGTTGGGCATCATCAGGGGACAAGTAACCTTACTGGAACCGGCGGTGCTAGGGCTCCATGTGAACGTATTTATTCAGGTGAGTTTGGAAAAGCAGGTGGAAGGTGCGCTCAGCAACTTTGAACAAGCCATTGATCAGCGGCCAGAAGTGATGGAGTGTTATCTGATGACGGGCGATGCAGACTACCTGCTGCGGGTACTAGTGCCTGATATCCGCGCGTTGGAACGCTTCATTCTGGACCATTTGACCAAGATCCCTGGCGTAGCCAATATCCGTTCAAGCTTTGCCCTCAAGCAGGTGCGCTATAAAACGGCCCTGCCGCTACCGGCAGAAGGCATCAGCATAGCCTCTACGAAATGCCAAAGATGAACTTACATTGATGTCGTTCAATGGTACTGCATCTCGCAGTACCCAGTCAGTCGGTGAGATTTCCCAAAAAAACGATCAAATTACGATATAACAAAACGGCGTTTGATCTATTTCTTTCAGCAAAACATGCTTCTTACGTGATTTGGTCAGGTAGTACTTATCGTCCAAATATTTATCAATAAGATAATCAAGCCGATCTTTTTCAATCGTCCGCGTGATACCTAGGGTCCAGAAGCTCCGCAGTTCGATTTCTGAACTCTTTATTTTTGCGGTTTTCACCAAGTCTGAAATCATATTTTTAATGCAGCTAGTTGAGTCAATGTTCTGTTTCATTTCTAGTGCGATATAACTCTCTTGCGCCCATCCTTTTTTACGTAGCAGGAAATCAGGGCGAACCGTTCTGCGCACTGGGTTTTTACGCAGATCGCAGTAGAGAGTCTGTTCACGCCACCATTCATGGCTGGTTGTAGTCAGCAGATTAGCAAACTCAATCTGCATCCAAACTTCCCAACCAGAGATATCGTGTTGGTCAATGATATTTAATTTCTGACGAATCTCCTCACGTTCAAAAAAGAGATCTAGTAGTGTTGTGAGGTGTTCAAAATCGCGGTCAAGCATTAAGAAATCCCTTCAAGAAAACAAAAAATCTAGGTAGTTCGCAAGACTCGGTAATGTTGTTTACCTATCGACTGCATCCACGTCAAGCCAATGATACCAATGCCATCATTGTCAAACTGCAAAGCAATAATACCGCGGAACACTGGTAAACTCTCCCCCCAGATTCAAAAATAATATTGCTTTGAAACGGTAATTGTAAGGTACCTTGCCCTTTCAACGGATGATTTCAAGCTCCATGCAGTAAGCGCCGTGCAAGCACACAACAGCGTAACCCCTTTCCTGCATCTACTCATTGCGGCTTCACAGAAAAGCTCTAACGTTTGACTAAAGCTGCGCGGAAGGTTGAGCCTCCGCGCATAGAAGGATTATTTTTTCTTGGCCGTTGTAGGGTTTGGTTTGGCTTTCTTTGGCTTGGCAACGACTTCTGCAGTAACGGTTAGCTCTTTAACCGCAGGAGCCGATGTCTTGGCCCTCGATTTTGCCGCTACGGGGGCCTTGTCGACATTGTTTTTTGCTTTGGCTGCAACAACAGCTGGTTTGCTCGTCGCTGTGGCCGCCTTCACCTCCGCGGCTGGAGGCTCGATACCATTGTCCTTAACCCCAAGGGCAGCGGGTTCGGCAGCCAATGCCTTATACTTTTCCACCAGGTTTTGATACGTATTTAACGCTTTGATTCCATTAAAGGAGTTATCAATTTTCCCCGCACGAATCAACTCGATAACCACCTGCTGAGCCGCTAGTTCTGGATGTTTCGCCGGACTAATAATCTCAATTTCAAATTCCATCGTCATCTCCTGACTGAATAGCCGAGCTTGGCAGCATACCATTTACCGCTGACAACGAAATCGCGCTGAATCCATTCAATTTATAAAAAACCGGCACTCATCGGTAGACCTGCCGAAAAATGCCCATTACGCGAGTGATGGGCATCGTTACAGCAGCAAAGAAGAATGCTTATCCGGTATGTACCCCAAAGAATTTTGGCAGGAACAGAGAGATGGCAGGAATGTAGGTGATCGCTAGCAGCACCAGGAAGAGCACCGCATAGAATGGCAGCATCGCCTTCACCACCTGTTCGATTTTCTGCTTACTCACCGCACTGGCCACAAACAGCACGGAACCCACCGGCGGTGTGATCAGGCCAATCCCCAAGTTAACCAGCATGATCATGCCAAAGTGCACCGGATCAATGCCCAGGGAGTTGGTCACAGGCAACAGTACTGGCGTGAGGATGAGGATTAACGGCGCCATGTCCATCAGAGTGCCAATCAACAGCAACATGATGTTGATGCACATCAGGATCACATATTTGTTGTCTGAAATGGAGGTGAACATCTCGGTAATACGCGCAGGCAGTTGCATGTAGGTCATGATGCCGCCGAACGCCGCCGCAAAACCGATCAGGATCATCACGATGGTGACGGTTTTTACCGTGCGGTACATCAGTTTCGGCAATTCTGACCATTTGTAGTCACGATAAATAAACATGGTGACGAAGAACGACCACAGGCAGGCGATTGCCGCTGATTCGGTAGCAGTAAAGATACCCGAGAGGATCCCGCCCATAATAATGACGACGGTCATTAACCCCCATAGCGTATCAACGAAAATTTTCACCGCCTGGCGGAAAGGGATCTTTTCGCCTTTCGGGTAGCCCCGTTTATGGGCAAAGCAAACGCACATAACCATCAGACTAAAGCTGAGTAGCAACCCAGGCAAAATCCCTGCGATGAACAACGCGGCAATAGAGACCGTTCCCCCTGTCGCCAGTGAATAAATTACCGAGTTGTGGCTAGGTGGAGTCAAAATGGCTTGAACCGAACCACTGGCCGTTACTGCTGCAGCAAAATCGCGTGGATACCCTTTCTTGTCCATTTCCGGGATCATCACGGAACCAATGGAGGCGGTATCCGCAACGGAAGAACCAGAAATCGCCCCAAAGAACGTGGATGCGACAATATTAACCAGAGAAAGGCCACCGCGAATAAACCCGACAAAGATATAGGCAAAGTTAACCAACCGCCGGGCTATCCCCCCTTCGGCCATGATCGCCCCCGCGAGGATAAAGAAAGGGATGGCGAGCAATGAGAATTTGTTTACGCCATTGGTTAATTGGATCATCACCGCTTCAAGCGGGATATCGATCCAAAAAGCACCAACGATGGCGCTGATACCTACGGCATAAGCAACGGGCACGCCGATAGCTAACATTACGGCTAACGAAGCAACTAATATGAAAGCATCCATGTAATGGCTCCTGGATAGTATGCGTATTAACTCTCTGCTGACCCCAACATCACAACCGGACGCTGTTGCTGAGAACCAAAAAGTATCCGTTCAACAATAAAGAGTATCGTTACCGCCGATCCGATAGGCAGTGGCAAGTAGGTTTCCCCAGCAGTAAGCAGAGGGAACTCTGCCACGGGCTGTTCCCACAGCTCCCGGCACAATGCATAGCTGTAAACCAGAATAAATATGCTGATTGCCAACATCATCAGGTCGGTCAACAAGGCACTGGCTTTTTGTAAATGAGGTGGGAGCCGGTCTGTTACCATGGTGACAGCAATATGGGAGCCAGCACGATAGCTCACCGCCGCCCCAATGAAAGTAAAGGTCACCATACACATAATTGCGACCGGCTCAGGCCAGGATAACGCGCTATTCAATATATAACGCGCAAAGATGCCAACAGGAATTACCGACACCATGAGTAACAGGGCTATGCCTGAGAGCCACATAGAAATGCGATAAATGACATCCATGAGTAACGAATAGTATCGTCCCATAATAATATTACCTATATGAAGAGGTCGCCTGCCTGAGCGCCGAAATACCAACCGCGCAGGGCAAAGAGCGTGCTACTCCCCTCGCCCTCTCGCCGAGATTGGTCTTTTATGCGACGCTCTAAAGAAAGTTACTGTACGTCTGCAATACGTTGGAGCAGCTCTTCGTGGCCCTTACCGAACTCATCACGCACGGACTGGGTCGCTTTGTAGTAATAATCGGTATCGATATCATGGAATTGCACCCCACCCGCCTTCATCACATCCAGGGATTTCTGGTTATACTCCTTCCACAGTTCGCGCTGCTCAACCTGGGCTTCTTTGGCTAGCTGGATCAGCAACGTCTGATCTTCTTTGCTTAACTTATCCCACTTGGTTTTAGAGAACAGGAACACTTCGGGAATAATCGAGTGGCGGCTGTAGGTATAGTTTTTTGCTACCGGCAAATAGTTGTGGGCAACAAAAGTAGGCGGGTTATTCTCCGTGCCGTCAACCACGCCGGTCTGCATACCGCTGAAGACTTCACTAACCCCCATCACCACCGCGTTGGCCCCCATTGCTTTCAGCGTGGCCAAGGCGACCGGGCTTGGCTGAACACGGATCTTCATGCCTTGCAGATCTTCCGGTTTAATCACCGGGCTTTTGGTGATCAGGTTACGCGTACCGCTATCCATCCACCCCAGGAAGACCATCCGCGATTTTGGGCTGTTCGACAGACGATCGCCAATATCCTGGCCTACCGCACCATCGAGGACTTTATGCATATGATCCTCATCACGGAATATGTAGGGCAGCGTAAACATATTGACGTCAGGGAGTATTGCCCCAACCGGCGTCATTGAGACGCGGATAATATCGATGGCCCCGATCTGCGCCTGTTCGATGATCTGTTTTTCATCCCCCAACACCCCACCTGGGAAGGTTTTGATATCCAGTCGGCCATTGGTGGCGGCTTTTAATTTTTCCCCCATGTGCTGAATAGCCACGACGTTGGGATACCCTTCCGGGTGCACATCGGCAGCCTTAAACGTTTGGGCCAAGGCCGAATGATGACTCAACAGCGTGGCAGATGTCAGGCAAATGCCGAGTAGAATTTTGGATAATTTCATCGGTATATCTCCTGGGGCAAGAGTTCTAAGTGATTGTTGTCATGACCAGATAACGTGGCGGTCGAGGTTGTTAATCAACTTCCCTGTAGCTAGCGTTTTAAAAAAATCAGCAATGAAATACATCGTTACAATAGAAGCACCGTAACTTATCACACAGGTTTTTAAGTTGAGCCTAATCACAAAAATGCATAGAGATGAAATGGCGTTCTTATTTTAAAAAAACCTTATTTCATAAAGACAAAATCGGACCTTGGTAAGCTTACATGCCCGGTAAATGTGATTTTTATCAAAAAATTTCTATGCAATTAATTCATCATTACATTTTTAATCTATATCAGCTGCAGATTGAAAAACAAAACAAAAATAACATTGACTAAAATGACAGCTAAAAACGAATTGAATACTGACAAATTAATCAGATAACCCTCAACAGCAATATTAATCATTCATTTTAAAATCATGTTGTTACGGTACTTTTTGATCAAAATTACAGATATGGTGGCAAGTTGGTTTGTGTAAATGAATGTTGCTCATTACTTTTTTGTTTTGTGATCCAGCAGGAGATGTCATAGAGGTTTTCGGCATTGGTATGACCAAAATGACAAGAAGGAGAAGGCATTGGTTTCATTTCTTGTCGAATCGCATTAAGGGCAGTTGGATGCTAGATTTAGCAAAGCCCTATCGTTCTCGACGGCAATAGCTCGGCTCATTCTGGAGGAACTCAATGTCAAAACATGCAGCTCTTATGGTGATGCTCTCTCTACTTGGCATCACCCCGGCCCACGCCATCAACGCAAAATTTGCCCAGCAGCTTGAGCGTTCTGGCTGCACCCAAGTGACCGAGGCCCAAGGCTGTGATATTCACAAGACCAAGGCCGAAAATGCTAAAGCCGGTTTTGGAGCCGCCCCCACTGCTGACACCAGCGCCAGCCCATATGCTGGTGAGTGGGTTGCTACCCTTCCACAAACGGGTGCCACGGTAGCGACAATCAGTATCGATGGTAAGGATCATGTATCGGTCAACGGCAAGCAGGTCAAAGCAAAAAAATCTGATGGCGCGCTGGTGTTCAAGAATGGGCACATCACTTATACCATTCAAGGCGATCGTCGGCTCAAGGGGGAAGATGTCTGGGTGGATAATGATGCAGGCAGCAAAGGAGTGATAAATGGCAAATAGTGGCTTTATTGAATAGATCGAACTTCTGACTGCAATCAGGATCAAATCACCACACTCCTGATCCTGTAGCGGTATCCCGTGGCAACGCAAAAGTTCAAGATCACTAACTGGACTGCCTATAACACTGCGTTAGCTATTTCCAGCGTAATGATGCTTTCGCTTCACGCTACGTGCCGCTCAGGGCTTCATTGATTCCATTTTTACGTTAGTGGTGAAAAGCCAGCGAGTTTACTTTTTTTGGCCTTAAAAACGTACGCCTTAGAGTTGATCGAAATAAGCTGCATAATGAACTCCGTAATTCAGGATGAGTAAAGCAAACGACTATGACATATCCTGTACTTTTCCGGCCAGTTGTTCAATTACGTTATTTCACTCTCGCATTAAGATAATCCACAAGTGCGCGCCAGTTCGCAAAAAGTACTGTAACATATTGAATGTGTTGATAGACATATCGAGTTCGCTTTATCGAGTGCATGTGACAAGGCCTGAATGTTTGGCATTTCATTTACTGCGGATATAGTCTGTTAACTGCTAACCAACATTTCGGATACGTGGCCTAAAAATGACTTTTGTTTCGATGATCACATAAATAAAAAAACATAATTAATTATGTCAAAAACGTAATGGATTCCCTGGGGAATCTGTGTCAGAAAGTGATTCACCTACACAAAAGAAACCGGAGATCTGATTAGAATGAGTAAAAACATAACGCAAAGCCGGCATGATGAATATCATAAATTAACCCGCGGGGAGCGTATTGGTTATGGGATGGGTGACTTCGCTCAAAACCTTGTGTTCGGTACAATAGGCGGGTTTCTTGCTCTTCACATGTTGACGGTAAATACTATCAGCACAGCAACTGCAGGGTTTATATTTCTTTTTGTCCGGATCATAAACGTTTTTTGGGACCCGATGGTAGGAACTTATGTTGATAAAAGAAGTTCCTTAGCTGGAAAATATCGCCCCTGGCTTTTAAGAGCAGGCATTCCACTTGTTATCCTTTCCGCTTTACTATTTGCACCTATTCCTGGCGTCAGAGGTTCAGTTCCTTTTGCATTTATTGTTTATTTGGCACTGGATTTGGTGTATTCAGTGGTGAATATTCCTTATGGTTCTCTTAATGCTTCACTGACAAGGGATCCTGAATCGATTGATAAACTGACAAGCACCCGAATGATGCTGGCGAACAGTGCCAATCTTCTTGTCTATACGCTATTCCCAATGTTTGTACAAATGGCCTCACCAAAAGATCGAAGTCTCAAGGATACGGGTTTTTTTGGTTTACAGCTCAATATGGGGAACTATACCGATCCATCAGCTAACTATGCCTGGTTTGGCGTTTACTCAATCTATATGTTAATCGGCGCGGTTGCTCTTTTTATCTGTTATAAATTCACTAAAGAACGTGTTGTCGCGACTGCAGAACAAACTGCCAACGTAAAAGTGACAGATCTGTTCCTTGAACTCAAATATAATCGACCGCTTGTCATTCTCGGATTGTTTTTCATGCTGGCCTTTACATTCATGTTTTTCATGAACACCGTAAATGGCTTTTTCAATCAGTATGTTGTTGGTCATTCAGAATGGATGGGGGCTATCGGCCTTGTAGCCTCAATTCCAGGCATTGTATTCCCCATTTTTTGGCCAAGGCTCAAGAAAATCTTTGGTAAAAAAGGCTTCTTCCACATTTTTCTCAGCATGTTTATTGTAGGTGAATTGTTGACATACGTTTGGTCACGCGATGGAATGCATGATGCACTCTGGCTGGCTTACATCGCAACATTCATTAAACAGTGGGGCTTAAGTTCGGCTACCGGCTTCATGTGGGCACTTGTTCCTGAAGTTATCGCTTATGGCGAATTAAAATCAGGCAAACGAAATGCCGCCATCATTAATGCCATTATGGGGCTCTTTTTCAAAATTGGCTTTACTATAGGTGGCGCTATTCCACTTTGGTTACTGGCCGCTTATGGCTTTAACGAGAAAGGCTCTTACCAAAGTGCAAATGCTATCGACGGCATAATTATTACAGCCGTTTGGCTCCCAATTGCTTTAGCTGCTATTTCGATGATCATCATTCAAGTCTATCCAATCTCAGACAAACATGTCACAGACATCAATCGTCAGCTTGATGAGATTCGTGTGTAGTTTGAAAAAAATTATAGAACCCAAATTATTTAGCCTAAAACTTTAAAAAGGTGTGATTATATGTCTCTTATTCAAAACCCTGTCTTACCCGGATTTAATGCCGACCCGAGTATTATCCGTGTAGAGGACACCTACTATATTGCAAACTCTACATTTGAGTGGTTCCCGGGGGTTCGTTTACACGAGTCAAAAGACCTGGAACGCTGGAATCTTCTCCCAAGCCCATTATCAACAACCGCTCTTTTGGATATGAAAGGAAATCCTTCATCTGGGGGGATTTGGGCTCCTGCTCTCTCTTATGCTGATGGTAAATTCTGGTTAGTTTATACGGATGTGAAAGTCACAGAAGGTGCCTTTAAAGACATGACTAATTATCTGACCACCGCAACAGATATTCGTGGTCCGTGGACAGATCCCATCAAACTTAATGGCGTCGGCTTTGATGCTTCACTTTTCCATGACGAAGATGGTTGCAAATATGTTGTTCAACAAACCTGGGATCATCGAGAGTATCATCACCCCTTTGATGGCATCACTTTGACAGAGCTTGATACACAGACTCTGAAATTAAAACCAGAAACAGCGCGTACTATTTATCGGGGCACGGCTGTAGCTCTTGTTGAGGGGCCACACCTCTACAAACTGAACGGATATTATTATCTTTTCGCCGCTCAGGGCGGAACCGTTTTTACTCACCAGGAAGTGGTTGCGCGTTCAAAAACCTTAGACGCCAACAGTTTTGAAACACAGCCAGGGGAAGTCTTCTTGACTAACGTAGATACTCCAGACAGCTACATCCAAAAGCAGGGGCATGGCGCTTTGGTTTCGACCCCCAAAGGTGAATGGTATTACGCCTCGCTTTGCGCTCGTCCGTGGAATCACGCAGGTGAGTCCGTCTACGATCCTCGTGGCTGGTCAACCCTTGGCAGAGAAACGTCTATCCAAAAAGTGTATTGGGATAAAGATGGCTGGCCACGTATTGCAGGAGGCCACGGTGGAAGAACGTTTGTTGAAGGACCAACCGATGCCATTTACACCGATAGTCCAAAAGATCATAGCCAGTACGATGAGTTTAAAACGCCGACACTCGATCTCAACTGGAATACACTCCGGGTCCCGTTCACAGAAAAAATGGGTACAACAGGCGAGGGTAAGTTGACTTTAATTGGCCAGGGCTCTTTAGCGAATACTCATGACCTGTCGCTTATTGCCCGACGTTGGCAAGCGTTTTATTTTAATGCGCAAGTTAAAGTCAAATTTAATCCATTTAATTATCAGCAAATGGCTGGATTAACGAATTACTATAACGATCGCCATTGGAGTTTTGTTTTCATCACCTGGAATGAAATTAATGGAGCGGTCTTAGAAATTGGTGAGAATAACCGTGGGAAGTACACATCCCATTTGAAGGATAAAGCAATCAAGATCCCAGAAGATGCCCAATACGTCTGGTTCCGTACGAAAGTTAGGAAGGAAAGTTATACGTATGAATATAGCTTTGATGAAATCACATTCACTGAGATTCCAGTCACATTAGATTCCGCTATTCTTTCAGATGATTACGTGCTGCAAAGTTATGGTGGGTTCTTCACCGGGGCATTCGTTGGCCTCGCGGTAGTCGACTACTCTGGTTACGACGCTAGCGCAGAGTTTTATAATTTCGATTATCAGGAACTCGGTGATTCGTTAATTGGAAATAACGCTTATAGTTGGGAGGCATCTGAATTACGCTTTAATTAAATACTACAGCGTAAATTCAGGTTATAAGTGCAACGTCCGCTGATGATGGTGAGGTCGGGGGATGCTATCTTTACGCACGGCACGCCGTGCGTAAAGATCCGGAGGGGGAAATCATCCAATAACTGCTTGGGGAATGCGATGGCTACACCCGCCAGCCAATTACTCTGATAATGGTGTATCTGCAGGATTATCTGATAAAACCTCACTGGCGCGCGTATCAACGGAATTAGTTATTCATTTTATCAAAATTTAATTATTCTGACCAAGAAGGCACTCTTATGCTAATTATTTAACTGTACCTCTGAAAAATTAAAATAAAATCAGCTTGTTTTGGTGACGTCATTTCCATTCACACCAAAACGGGATGGTTATTTTCTATAGATATAATTAATTAATTTGAGATAGCCATGAAAACTGTAAAAAAAATCCCTTTATCTATGGCGATTATTACCGCGCTATGCCCTATTTCCGTACTGGCTCAGGAATTCACACAAGAACAGATTGATGCCATCGTTGCTAAAGCAGTCGATAAAGCACTGGCCGAAAGGCAGGATAAAATTAACGCCGCCGCGGATAAAAAGGTCGATGTCATGACCGACCCGCAAACCACTGCAGCCTCGCCGGATTTAGCGATTCCATTTGGTTTAAAGTTCAGCGGCTACGCCCGTTATGGTGCCCACTTCCAGACCGGCGATCAGAAATATATCGGTGTCGACGGATCCTATAACGGCGCCTCGGCGATCGGCCGTCTGGGTAACGAAAGCAACGGCGGCGAATTCCAGATAAGCAAAGCCTTCAAAAGCAGCAAAGGAGCCATCTGGGATATTAACGTCATGCTTGACCACTGGAGCGACGAAGTGAACCTGAAAAAGGCCTACGTAGGGGTCACTAACGTTCTCGAATCGAACCCAAATGCCTATATCTGGGCTGGTCGCGACTTTCACCAACGTCCGCAACAGGGGATCAACGACTACTTCTGGATGAACCACGACGGCCAAGGGGCCGGGATGAAGAACTTTGATATTGGCGGCGTACAGTTTGACGTGGCGACGGTGTCGCAGGTGAAGTCCTGTAGCCCGGAAGTGATGGCTGATGAGACTAACCCATCACGCATCACCTGCACGGGTAGCTCCGATACTGGTGACAACGGTCACTACGCGCTGACCACCAAAACCCACGGCATCAAGGCCGGGCCGATCGACATCGAAGTGTACGCCAACTACGGCTTTGACTCGAAAGCGGTAGATAGCGACGATCGACTCAATGCCTGGCAGGGTGGGCTGTTACTGAGCCATACCAACGACAGTGGGGTGAACAAGGTCATTCTGCGCTACTCCGACAACTCGGATAACAGCGTCTACAACAAAACCAACGACCTGACCACGGTCTACGCCAGCTTCGAGGGTAGCCATAAATTCACTCAGCAGGCACAAATCGAATATCTGCTGGCCTTCCACGACTATGATAACGATAAGGACAACACCGACAACCGTAAAAACTACGGCGTCATCGTGCGGCCGATGTACTTCTGGAACGACGTGCACTCCACCTGGCTGGAAGCGGGCTACCAGCGCGTGGACTACGATCAGGGCGGAGATAACAAGGGCTGGAAGCTGACGCTATCACAAAACATCGCTATTGGCATGGGGCCAGAGTTCCGTCCGATGCTACGTTTCTACGTGACCGGCGGCCAGGTGGATAACACGCATACCGCCAAAGTCGATGGTACCAGCAACGATCAGTTGGATTCGTTGAACGTCGGCGGGATGTTTGAGGCGTGGTTCTAAGTTAGTGTGATACCCCCTCTCACATTTTGTAATGATCGGAGTGGAGTAGACACTTACGACTGAGTGACCTGCGTGGGTGATTTCACAAAGGAATGCCTGACAGTTACTGTCGCTTTCGGTATGTCAGGCTCTCAGGTCGCACGTATTCTGGACAATAAAGGGAATTTCAGGCACAAAAAAACCGCCTCTCGGCGGTACGACATTACTACATATTGCTTTGATTATTCTTAGTTTATTTTCCTGGTACCCGGGGCGGGACTTGAACCCGCACAGCCATAAGCCGAGGGATTTTAAAAAATATCGATACCTTTTTAAAATCAGAGACTTATTGCAAGTCAGTGACTTACAATTACTGATGATTGCCAATTGTAGTGTGTAGTTAGTTTGAGGAGCCACTTTTTTGCGGCTTTTTCTCATCAGAAATATTATCAAATGGGTTGAGTGCTAACGCCGCATCCAAGTGGTTTGGGGCGAAGTGCGCATAGCGCATCGTCATCATGATGGTGCTATGTCCTAGGATCTGTTGCAGCACCAAAATATTGCCACCTCCCATCATAAAATGGCTGGCGAAAGTATGCCGTAAAACGTGGGTGCGCTGACCTGTTGGTAGTTCAATCCCCGCCCGTTTCAGTGCATGCTTGAAAGCATCGTATGCCGTTGAGAACAGCTCACCCCGCTTTTTCGGTAGCATATCTTGCAGCCGCTTTGAGATCGGAACGGTACGATTTTTATTGCTTTTGGTATTAACGAAAGACAGTCGCCCAGGCAAAACCTGTGATTGCCGCATTCCTTCCGCCTCCCCCCACCTCGCACCAGTTGCCAGGCAGATTCGAACAATCAGGCCAAGGCTTTTGTTTTCAGACTGATCACACGCCGCCAGCAACCGCTTAATCTCATCGGCATAAAGGAATGACAGTTCGTTATCCCCTTCCTTAAACTGGCGTATCCCATCCAAAGGATTGCTACCGTCCCATTCGCCAAGGCGCTTTAGTTCAGAAAAAACAGCGTGTAAGTAGGACTGCTCTCGGTTAACAGTGGCCTCTTTAACTGTCGTTCGTCCTTTGGCTAACCACTCCCCTGCAAGGCGGCGCTCACGGTATACCGCAAACATGTTCTTATCAACCTCATGAGCCAGGGGATCACCTAACCGCTCACAGATAGCTTTCAGTTTTGCCAAGCGAGACTCACCGGACTCTAGTGTTTTGCCGTGCATGTCATACCACCGCTGAACAAGCTCCGCGAGCGTGACAGCACCGATCGATACCTCGTTCTTATTCCGCTGCGCCAACAACTTGCGCTCATGGGAAAGCGCCTCGCCTTTTGTTGCGAACTGCTTACGGACGCGCTTTCCGGCAGCTTTACCGTAGGGATAGCATTCGCATAGCCATTTACCAGAGGGTAATTTAATTACAGTCATAGTTACTAGTACACCTCATCAAGAGATAATACGTCCTCAAAAAAACCAGAGGTGTCGTAACGCACAGACTTGTGTTTTATTTTTGAGGTAATTCTATCAACCTTAAAAAGCCTAAAGTCACCCGCATCAAGGCAAAGCCCGTAAAAGTAAGGATTGGCGTTTTTATTAATTAAAACCTCATGGAGTAATATACACCGTCTCGTTCTATTGCCAGAGCTATCAATATAGCTAAACTCAATATCAATTGGATCTTCAGCCCAGACAATGCCTAGTGAATCTTTGAAGTCAGAAATAGAATCGTCGTAACCATCCACATCATCATTAAAGGAATACCTAACATCTTCACGATTATCATACCCAGGGATATGATAAGCGCCATCAGTAGCTGCATTATGAGAAAAGTAAGCGGTATCAGAAGTTTTAGCTTCCATTTTCTTCTTGATTTTTAATGTTTTTTCGGTAAAAAAATAGCCTCCATTATTATGCGCCTTGGAATAATTTTTATTAGTAATCGAAATAGCAGACACCAGTATAACGATTGTGACTATTAAGCCGATTGCCGGATTTAAAAGACATAATAAAAAGAAGATAGCAATCGTCCCAAATATGATCGAGGTATAAACTCCTGCTTTACTGTTGAATTTATCGCTATTACATACAGGGCAGAGGCTTTCCGTATTCGGGAAATAACATTCACACTTTCTGCAATGCATTATTTTCATTTCATCCACTCCTTGGCCACATGTAGCGTCACCCATCGACCTTTAGGTTTGGTTTTGATTGCGCGAACGCATCGCCAACCGCCTGTATGTTTAAACGCGCCGCCTCATCCATAGCGCGGTAATTTTCTATGAGTTTTTGTTCTTCCATTGAAATTGAATCCACGGTATTCGAGGTTTTTTGACCGGTCAGCACATAAGCTACATCTATGCCTAATTCACCACCCAAGCGCGAAAGAGTTAATGCGTCAGGCATGGTTTCCCCTCTCTCATACTTTCCCCAAGTACGTGCGGATACACCAAATTTCTCCGCCATAGAGCTTTGACTCTCGCCGATTTTAGATCTTTCTTCACGCAGCCTTGCTGCTATGAGGAACAATAATTCCTCTTCGTGCGTTGACATGTGAACAAATCTTCCTTAAGCTGATTCGTATGGTAACTTAGTGGATCACAATATAGCACTATGGCACAAGTCAATCATGAGCAGCGATCACGCCTGCCAAAAGGTATCACCTCAAAAAACCCGATCCCGATGCGATTGTCGGATGAGGAACGCATGGAATTAGAGGCACTTGCAGAAAAAGAGTGCCGCTCCATTTCCAGTATGGCCCGCCTAGTTCACCTTCGCGGCATGGCAGTGATTACTTCTGAATAGCAGGTGGCCACATGGAAAACATCACCATCAACATCACCATTCCTACTGGTTATATCTCTTTAAAAGCGTATTCAGAGCTAGTTCAGATCCCGATCGGAACCTGTCGCAATATGGTGCGCGATGGTCGAATTATTATCCGTGAAAAGAAGAACGCCAAAGACAAGGTTGAAGTGAACCTCGTCGCCATGCTCAAGGATGCAATTGCTAATAGCTGAGGGTATCGAAATGCAACACGCAATCGTAAAAGTCAGCGAACACACCAGCGTGTACCGCGGCTTTAGCGTTACCAAGCTTCCCCGCAAGACGTTACAGCCGGTAACTCGCTACCACGTTCGCCAGGGTGATCAGTCCTACGGCAAGTTTGATGCTCAGGCGCTGGCCACCGGTTATATCGATCAGCTCTATGCGCAGAAGGAAGCCACGGCATGAACATTGTTTTCTATTCAGCCGCAAACGCCGTTATTGCCAAGTTCAATAAGCGCATGGAACACACGCAGCCGGAACGTGCAACAGCAGAAATGCTGACAGCAGTAGACTTGCTGGAACAATTAGCAGGTGTTGCCAGTTATGCGGGTGATGAATCGGCGGCCTATATCATGGTAGCTGCGGGAGACTGGCGGCGCACCGGGAAAACACCCAGGTCATTTGGGGATCTCTAATGCTTAATTTCTTCAAAACACTCACACCTGACGCCATCGCGTACCTGGTTGTTATCACCGCCCTCGCCGCGCTGTCAGTGGTGTTTATTGTGAGAGATTGCCGAAGCCGTCGCGAGACAAAGCATAGTGACGCGCGGCGCGAGTATCTGACCCGCAAAGAGGCCGTTGAGCGTAAAGCGCGCCAGCAACTTTAAAAAGGACAAGAGTATGAACCGCCCATTCTCTGAATTATTTAACATGCTCCTTGAACGTTATCACTTTGCCGCCAATGGGGGCTATGTGAGCGAAGTCACCGCCCGCAGAACACTGGCCTTTGGCCTGAAAGACGCGGTTAATCTCGCCTACAACTGCGAGGATATTGGTTCAGCAATGGTGTTGCAGAATCATTTAGAGCAATTGAAAGACCAACAGTTGATTCCAAAACCGATTTAATAAATCGCCGCCTTAAATAAATACATTTTAATTAAAGAGCTTTTAAATACCGTGATTATTTAATCACCTCCGAGTTGCGGAAATTGCCGCCTGCGCCCTTACCAAGAATGGGCTGAATCAGGCAGCTATTACCGCCGTATGACCATGGCCGGGCATGGCAACAATCCCGGCACCCATCCGAGGCACCATTTTGATAGTGGTGCGCCTGATGGAGTAGCCAATTAACCCAAGGAGGAGCCTATGAGCAACCCGGAAATAAACACCGAACTGGTGCAAATGTTAACCGACGCCCGCCTATCCGCGCGGCTTCAGTTGCTGGAAATGTTGGAGGCAAAGCTCGACAACCTGAAAGCAAAAAATGCCAACGCCGATCAGATCATTATCGCGCTGAAAGATTGGACATCCATTCGACTGGTAACCATCGTTAAGGGGAGCAAGATATGACACCACAACACCAGGCGCAGCAGTGGCTTGATCAAAACTGCCTTATTCTGGATACCGAAACCACAGGGCTTGGCGAAGACGCCGAGATCGTGGAGATCACTATCATCGACACCACTGGCACGCCCCTGCTCAACACGTTGGTAAAGCCATCAAAGGCTATCCCTGCCGAAGCGACGGCGATTCATGGCATCACCGATGCGATGGTGATGAACGCGCCACACTGGACAGATGTCTATCATATGGTTGCTGCACTACTGTCGGGCCGGACAGTAGTTATGTATAACGCCAGTTTTGACGCACGTTTACTGGCTCAGACAGATTTTATTTGGGGGGTTATTCCCAACCTTAGAAACGGCCTCGCTAACTTTCATTGCGCCATGAGAACCTATGCCGAGTTTTACGGGCAATGCAGCGATCGCGGCGGGTACAAATGGCAGAAACTCACAGCCGCAGCCGAACAGCAAGGCATCAAGATCCAAGGGGCGGCACACCGCGCCCTTTCAGATTGCCTGACCACGCTAGGCGTTATCAAAGCCATGGCGACCAATGGGAAGCAAAGCGACTCACAGCAGCAAAATGCACAAAAGACCGTTTATACCCTCAACAGACTTTTGCGTATCGACCCGCAGGCCATTGAAAAGCTGATTGGCCTATCTGTTGATTGCAATGTCGAGTTAGTCAGGCACACCATTGGCCTTGATGCCACCCCCCTTCCCGAAAGACATAGCTGCACAGTCGGTACTCTAGGGATCATTAATGCCTTGATATCGCCATACGTTATTGCGGCCGCATATGATAATTGCGAATTGGCAGAGTTTGTTATCTGGGACCCCGCTACCAATTCATACCTTCAGGGTGGGGGTGAAGAATGATCCGCTCCCCTCTCAAATGGGCAGGCAGTAAGGCCGGGATCATGGCTGAATTGGTCAAGCACTTACCAGTCGCAAAACGGTTAGTAGAGCCGTTTGCCGGTTCCTGCACCGTCATGATGAATACCGACTACCCAGAATATCTGATTGCCGATATCAACCCAGACCTGATCAACATGTACGAGGCGATCAGGAACTGCCCGGCCGCATTCATCAACCACGCGGCACTGTTGTTTGAAAAGGCCAATAGTGCCGATGAATATTACCGCCGCCGCGAGGAGTTTAGGGGTAACGCTCTGAGCTCATGGGATCGCGCAGTCACATTCCTTTACTTGAACCGCCACGGCTATGGTGGCATGTGCCGCTATAACAAAGACGGGCAATACAATGTCCCCTATGGCAAGTACAAAAAGCCGTATTTCCCAAAGGCGGAAATCATGGCCTTTGCTGAAAAATCCGAGCGCGCAACGTTTGTCTGTGCCGATTTCAGAACCACGCTTGCGGTGGTAAGGCCGGGCGATCTCATCTACTGCGATCCCCCTTACTTGCCAGTATCCAAAACGGCTGATTTTTCCAGCTATCACACTGGCGGTTTTTCCGCATCCGATCATGCTGATTTAACCGCAGAACTGCTGCGCCTTACAGTGTCGCCCCGTGTTCCTGTCGTTATTTCCAATAGTGACACTACGGCAGCACGCGCCCTGTATGGCCGCTTCCATATTGAGTCGATCACTGCACCGCGCGCAGTAGGTAACCGCACAGGCGGAAAAGCCACAGCCGACGAGCTGATAGCTAGCTGCGCACCATGCTGCGACGTCGGGATTGGATGGAATCAACCCTTATGAAAAGACACGATCTCAAGATCCTGCCTAAGCATTTTGCGGCAGTGTTCAGCGGGGAGAAAAAGGCAGAAATCCGCATTAATGACCGTGATTACGCAGTTGGCGATCTGCTGTGCCTTGCGGAATACGGCCAGCTTGCCGGGCTCGGTGGTTCGGTGGGCTTTTCTGGGGAATTTATCTGGGTGCGCGTAACCCACATCACAGACCTAAGCGAGTGGTTACCAGGTTACGTGATGTTAAGTATTGAGCGAAGGCCATTCAAATTATGAAAAGCACTATCAAGAATTGGACGCTGCACCACGCATGGGCGTGCGCTTTTCTCGTCAGCGGCGCTTTCTGGATGTTGGCGGCATTCGTGTTACTGGAAGTCATGAGGGCATCAGCATGAAGCCGGCCGCGTACTACAACGAGATCGATCCATTCGCAGCGCAGTGGCTGCGCAATCTGATAGCCGCCGGCCATATTGCGCCCGGTGATGTAGATGAACGTTCAATTGTGGATGTGAAAGCCGATGACCTCAAAAACTACACTCAATGCCATTTCTTTGCCGGGATCGGCGTCTGGAGTTACTCCCTGCGCCTTGCTGGGTGGCCAGATGACCGCCCAGTCTGGACAGGCTCCTGCCCTTGCCAACCCTTCAGCGTTGCCGGAAAACAAGGCGGAAAATCCGACGAAAGACACCTCGCACCAATCTGGCTCGATCTCATCAAAGAGTGCCAGCCTGCAATCATCTTTGGAGAGCAGGTTGCGGCCGCTATTGGCAAACACTGGCTCGACGATCTATTCGCTGAACTGGAAAAACAAGGTTACGCCTGCGGGGCGGCCGTACTGCCAGCTTGTAGCGTCGGTGCGCCGCATATCCGGCAACGACTCTGGTTTACTGCCAGCGGCGTGGCCGTCCCCAATGGCATCGGATGGGGACGGCGGGAGGTGTCCGCGCAAGGGGGTGAGCATCACCGGGAGATTACCAGACGGGAGCAAGGCCAGCATGGGGCTAAATGCCGTGGTGAAACTGGCATTAACCGGCTGGCCGACGCCGAGCCATCAGGATTCGGAGCATCATCCACAAAACGTCCACAACAGGATAAGTGCGACAGCGAAACGCCAAATAATGCTACCACATTCAGCGTATCTAGCAGGGTGGCCGACACCGCACGCCAGTGCGGGAACGGGTGCAGGAACGGAGGGGCGCCAGGGCGGCATGAACATTCAGAGTGCTGCGATACTTGCCGGATGGGCAACCCCAACAGCCAACCAGCCGGGAGGAACGGCGGAAGCACACGTAGCCAGGAAGATGAAATCTATGGGCAGAGCCTGCGCCACGGTAACGGATCTGCGCATGCAAGCGGAGCTCTGCGGCCCGGCCCGGTTAACGGCTTCTGGGGATCTGCTGACTGGCTCTACTGCCGGGACGAGAAATGGCGGCCAGTTGAACCCCAGTCATTCCCGTTGGTTGATGGGGCTACCGCAAGAGTGGGACGACTGCGCGCCTACGGTAATGCCATCAACGCGGAAAACGCGAAAGCGTTTATAACGGCATGCATGGAAATAACGCCTGATGAGTGATATCAATCGGGGCCGTTATGCCCCGTCAGATCCTCTGCCCTATCCGGGCATTGTTACTGACAATGTCCGGTATCAGTACGAATGGAACAAGCCAAAAGCCGCGGTATTCGTTGATAAAACTCCTGCTGTTGATCTCGTTGAACTAGGTCAAGAGCAAGAGTTTTTAGGCCATATCACTACCGCGCTCAAGCCTTTCCCGCGCTTTATACGCCAGCGCCTTGCATCACGCATCGATAGTATTCACACCATGAAAGGGCGGCACATCGCACGCTTGACGCTGCGCGATATCATTCGACGCGATCTGCCGTTCATCAATATGGTAACTGAACAGTACGCCATCCCGCAGGATAGCGGCGCGCCAACGGGATCTTACACTGATGCATTCAGGCACCTAAACCCGCTCTATCACTCCTTTGCCAACCTGAATAGCTTGATCGATAGATTCAATCACCTGCCTGACTTTACCCACGAAGATATAGAGCTGCTGGCGCAGGACATTGCCATTTACATGACGGCAACCCTGAGCGAAGTAAACGAATTCTTTGCGTCAGAAAGTGACTGGCATTTAGCGCACCACCTCTACCAAGAGGCGGCAAACGTTACCGAGGTGTTTCGCCAGCCATCACCGCTACCCAGTCGCAAGACGGCGCCGGGGGATGCTGACGCATCGGCGATCAGCAAGATGATGGATGCCCGCTTCTGGTCGCGCAACCTGCGAAAATACGCCACCCGCTGGCGTGAACATCTGCACATTGCCTTTGGTGATGTGAAGCGCGGTGCGGCCCCCTATTGCAGCAAGCACCATGTTGACGAATGGGAGTCGCGCCGCAAGCGCAGCCGCGCGATCATGAGCCGCCTTGAGCTGGAAGATAAAGAAACCAAAGAGCGGATCTCCCTGATAGAACAAATTGATAAAAGCACGTCTAACCCTGGCAAGCGCCGGGTTGAACTCATGACTCGCATCGGTGGATTTGAAAAGGTGGCTAATAGTGAAGGGTTTGCCGGTAGTTTCTTCACGCTTACCACACCGTCGAAATACCATGCCTACACCATGTTCGGCCACCGTAACGCCAAGTGGAACGGTTCAAGCCCGCGCAAATCGCAACGCTACCTCACCCGCCTGTGGCAACAGATCCGTGCCGAACTGGCCCGCCGTGAAATCCCTGTGTTTGGGCTGCGCGTCGCCGAGTCTCACCACGACGGTACACCGCACTGGCACGGTCTGTTATTTACCGGACCAGAGCACAGCAATGAACTGTCCGAAGTGATGGAAGATTACGCCACACGTGAGGATCCGGAAGAACTCCAAGGCAAGCACGGCAATCGGCCACGTTTCGAGATGAAACCCATTGATGCGGCACTCGGCAGCGCCACTGGCTACGTTGTTAAGTACATTTCGAAAAACATCGACGGTTACGCGCTCGACGGTGAAGTTGACAACGAAAGCGGCAAGCCGCTGAAAGAAACCGCCAAGCATGCAACAGCATGGGCTTCCTGCTGGGGTATCAGGCAGTTTCAATTTCTCGGCGGCGCACCGGTATCAGTCTGGCGCGAACTGCGCAGAATGGCTGATCAGGAACTGGCCGACAAGGTAAATCCCCTGTTTGCTGAGATACACCGCGCCGCCGATCAAGGGTGGTGGGATGAATATGTGCAGTTGCAGGGTGGCCCGTTCGTTACCCGCGATGCCCTGCACGTCCGTACCTACTACAAACAGGAAGATGAGCCAAACGCCTACGGTGAATACCTGCCAATCATCAAGGGTGTATACATGCCTGGCATGGCGCTACCGCCCGTTGAAACCCGCCTCCACAGCTATCGCATTGTGAAGATGAACGCCAAGACAGACGACGCAGGCCAGGCCGTTGACCTTGACGTTGGTTTTGATTTTGACCTGCCGGGCGCGCCCGCGCCCTCTAGGACTCGTGTCAATAACTGTACCGAGGCCAAAAAACAGACAAAACCGGGCGGTGATCAACCGCCAGACGATCAGGAATATCAGTGTCAGCTCGAGCCGGAACAGATGGCTTTCGGGCAGCCAACCAGATCGCAGCGTAAACGACTACAAACCAGCCTGCACAATGACCAGCCGCGACGGAAAAAGTCGCCAGCGGATGAGTTTGAAGCACTGGCGCAGGCCATTGTAGGCGGTGAATGTTCAGATTATGATCGTGGCCGGGCTGATAGCTACTTGCGCGCCGCGCATGCCATCAGGTTGACGGAGCAACCGGTAACAACAGGTGTCACGGAACTGGCTGCGCAGGTACAGCGCTGGGCTGAGATCCGGCGAATACAGCTGAGCAAGCCGCAGGCTGTACAGCTCGCGCAGGGTAATGAAGTGACCGTGCTCGATAACGTTTACCGCGCCAATCTCAACACCGGTGAGATCATCCAATGCGGTACGTTCGAGCCGTGGCGCAAGGCAATATCGCGCAAGCAATCCAGCGGCCTAATTGAAAGGTGGAAAGATGCAGTACAGCGAAAGGCTGATAGTCATTGATAGCTATGTTGGACGGTTCGCATAAAGACCGTAATATATAATGCTAATACTATTGAATAAACAAGGTAACCAACATCATGATAAAAAGAAAACTAGTAAATAAATTTGTCGATATTACAGACACATGGAATAAAGAATTGCACCAAACCATTGAAAAGAAGGTTCGAGATGAATATCTAAAACTTTTCCCGGAAGGCCGTGAAAGTATGGAGGATATGTTAAGGACAATGAATGGAATGAGAGAATTTTACTATCAAAGGATGATGGTAACTGCATCGTTGCTTATTGCAAGCACCTCAATGCTTGTTGCTGCGCTTGCCTTAATATTTTCTCTAGTAAGTCTATTTAAGTAATGAAAAAGAGCGGTTGAGGCAGCGCGAAACACTCATCATTTTCACCGCCGAAAAACTCTGAAAATAGCTGCATAAAACTGCATAGGATTGCACAATTTTTTTGACCATAATCAGGCCATTCAGGGCCAGAGCTGGCGCGGCTTCGGGCAGAATGCACCAGTGCATAGAAATCGACACTTTTCACGTGCGGGCGTGGAGGGGAGCAAATCGCGCGCTTTGGGTGCTGGGAGGGGTCGGCGCTGACCGGGTCGAGGGGGTGTCAGATCGGGTCGAGGGGGTGTCAGATCGGGCCGAGGGGGTGTCAGATCGGGCCGAGGGGGTGTCAGATCGGGCCGAGGGGTGTCAGATCGGGCTGAGGGGGTGCCAGGTCGGGCCAAAGGGGTATCAGATCGAGGGTTACAGGGTCAGGCCAGGCGTGCGAGACGGCGCCCGCGAGGGTTGCGGGCGAGATGATGGGATATATTTTTGAGTGATCTTAGGTGCGAGGAGGTGGCCCTCCTGCCGCCTCAATCAGGGCATACGGATCAAACCGGAAGACGTCAACGCCAATCCATTCGTTAAGACCTTTCAAGCGCGACATAAGCGGCGCCAATTCATTGATGGCGAACACCTTCGCCGCCTTCTCTACATCACCAAAGCCACCATTGGTATTTGGCATGATGCCCATCAGTACCGGGGGCACTCGGTGTGCGGCCAGCAGGTCATCACGCGTGACGTTCTTGATACCGCTAAACTCATCTTTCGCCGTGATCTCGCTGAACGGCATAATCTGCAAGCCATCTTTCTTGCCGCCTGCAGCATAGACAAACACGTTTTTAAATGCCCCCTTCCCGCGCGCATCGGTCAGCGTGCGCTTGAGTGCATCAACATCACTTTGATTTTGGATAGCATCGGACAGGTAGACGATCACCCCAGCATGGCTCCCGTTGATGTAATACTTGCGGCGAAACAGCGTGGCGTCTTCGTTGAGTAGTGCCGACTGTATCGCTGCCATGTAGGACGGCAGACCGTAAATCTCCTGGTTGATATCAGGCTCAATCAGATGGAACACCGAGCCAGGGGTAAACGCGTGATCGGGTTTCGAGTAGGTAACCAGGAAATACTGATCCAGATCCACCCCTCGGCGCATGTACTTGGCCGGGACATGCCGCAGTTCCAATGGGCGACCAAGCATGTTGTTTACCTGCTCAAGATAGCTATTACCGAACACCAGTTGATCCAGAATAAACGACTCCGCCGCCTGGCGTTTCAGCATCGGATGAGGCTGAAAGCAACTCATGATCACGTTGCGCTTGAACATGATAGCCGACTCATGATGAACAGCCGCCCGCAGCGTGCGCGCCAGGCCGTAAAAGCTGATCGGTGTCTCGTACCACTGGCCATTATTTGCGCATTCCATGCAATCCAGCAGGTCGCGCTGACTCAATACCGGGTTGGGATCACCAAACGTAAATGACTGGATATCCCCAACCGGCTGTTGTGGGGCGGCCGCCGCCTCCATAAACGGATCAAGTGTCACTTCTCGCGCATGGTTCTGCATGCTGCGCGGATTCTTCCTGTTGCGGTTTCGGCTCACGTTTAAAACTCCGTTACAAAGCTGTTGCCGGTGCCGCCGGACTCGGTGCCGATAGGCTCATTATGTAGGGCATGCATGATGGCCCAAGCTACGTCGCCGTGACTGGCCCCTTTCGTCCTGTCCGACGCGTAGGTCACCATGCCGCCAGGCGTGACTTTTTTCCGGATGGTGCGGAATGAACGCGCAACCACCTGGAGTCCTGCATCGTATTCAAACCGCCCGCGCCGGATAACCATTTGTGCCTTGAGTACCAGGGCCGCTTTTACCGATGGCGAATATTCAAACATCACCGCCGCCGGGTAGAACGCTTTAACAATCTGGTACACCGCTTTGCCGATGCCCGTGCCATCAATGCCAACAAACTGCACGTTGTACCGCTTCATCATTTTGCGGATCTCATCAGCCTGCTTTTCAAATGGCATGCCGCGCAGTTGTATCGCTTCCAGCACGCGGAATTTGCCGCCTTTCACCATCGGTGGAGCCAGAACGGCTAACCCGGCACTGTCCCCACCCTCCCCGTCCCCGTTGGGGTCATACCCCAACCAGACACCACGATCACCGAACGGCCGCGCCGCGTAAGGTTTCCAATCCTTCCAGGCCGCCGGGTTACCGGGATCCCAGGCATCGACACCGCAGCGGATCAGCTCGTCATAGCCAAAGGGGCGCTGGTCGCCTGTGGTGAATTCGCACATATAGAGATTGTCGAAATCTTCGGTGCTGTTTTCCTGCATGATTTCGTCAAGATTGACCCGGTCAAATCCGCCATCAATCGCATCGCGGATGGTGACGATCTGGCGCCACTGACCATCAGCGCAGACTTTGCCGTTTTTCAGCGCCTTGTGACTGACGTCTATCTCTACCCGATCGGCCTTCTTCTTCGACGACTGCAACCCGGCGCCCGTCCAGAATCCGTGCGCTTCGTGTTCTTCAGTGGAAGGCGTGGAGAAGTAGACGCGGCGCCAGTGGGAGTGCGTGGACATTGCCGCCGCCACTTTGCGCAGGTTGATAAAGTTGCTGACCCAAAAATATTCATCAAAAATCAGGTTGCCGCTGTAGGACTGCGCTGTCGCCGCCGACGTGCCAAGGAAATAGAGCGTTGCGCCGTTTGACAGCACCATCGGATCACCTTTCAGCTCGACACCAATCTCACGCGCAAACGCGATGATGTAGCGCCGGAACTGGTGCGCCTGCGCCCGGCTGGCTGATAGGAAAATCTGGTTCCTGCCGGTTTCCAACGCATCAATCAGCGCCTCGCGGGCAAAGTACCAGGTAGCGCCAATCTGGCGCGATTTCAGAATGTTGCGGTTACGCTTGCTGCCGTATTTGTACCAACGGCGCTGATGCTCATACAGGCTGTTGAAAAACAGGGCGCGCAATTCGGCGATCTTTTCATCCGTAAAGTGGTTTTTAGGCGTCTTCTTCTCGGCTTGCTTCTCATCCTGCACCCGTCGTTCAAAGCGGGCCAACTGCCGCCCCAGAAGATCAATCTCTTTGAAATCCCGCCCGCTCTTGACGTCTTTGCTGATCAGCATCTGATAGCGCGCCTCGGTAGTGATCCGGGCACGGTCAAGCGGCGCAACGTCGTCCCAGGTATCGCGCCGACGCCATGAGTATAGCGTCGGCGGCTTAACGCCGGTCAGCTCCGCGATGTAAGGGATTGAATATCCCGACCAATATAAGGTCTGCGCCTGTCGGCGGGGATCGGTGACGTTTGTTTTCATGCGCTCAGACTATCGCGCGCGGGGAACGGGGAGGTATTGCGTTGAATTGTACCGGGAGCCCTACAACCGCAAGGAATTGAGAGGGATAAGCCCAAGGGTAATGATAAAGCCCTGGCTCGTTGCCATCTCACATTAACACGCCCGGAGGGCTACCAGATGGGTAAGAAAACCAAAATGTTTCGCGTTGCAGTCGAAGGCGGTACGACTGACGGTCGCGCCATCCTCAAACGCGACCTATTGGACATCGCGTCCACTTATGACCCAGCGCTGTATGGCGCTCGCGTCGATCTGGAGCACATCAAAGCTTACGCCCCAGACAGCGTGTTCCGTGCCTATGGTGATGTCCTGGCCCCGCTGAAAACCGAGGTGATCGCAGACGGGCCACTCAAAGGCAAGTTGGCGCTGTACGCACAGATTGACGCTACCGACGATCTGATCGCTCTGAACAAGAAGCGCCAGAAGGTTTACCCATCAATCCAGTTTCATCCGCAATTCGAGCATACCGGCGGCGCCTACCTGATGGGCTTGGCCCTCACGGACACCCCCGCCAGTCTGGGCACAGAAATGCTGGAGTTTTGCTCAAAGGCAAAAGACAACCCACTCACCGGCCGTAAACAGCATGCCGAGTGCCTGATTGCTGCGGTTGATGAAACGATGGATTTGAGCATCGAGCTGGAAGAAACCGCCCCGGCTACGGCAGATACCGGCATGCAATTTTTCAATCGGATTAAGGGGATCCTGACCGGCAACCAGCAAAAAACCACCGGTGATATCAGCCAGATCCAGCAAGCCGTTGAGCAAATCGCACTGAGCCAAAAGGAACTGCTGGACGGTCAAACCCGACTGTCAGCGATTGAAACCGAAAACACCACGCTGAAACAGTCCGTTGCCAAGTTGACCGCCGACCTCAGCACGCTTACCGAATCTCTGAGCCGTCAACCTGAGCCAGGGAAAAAACGCCCACCCGCAGCCGGTAGCCACACCGAGGGCGATCAGTCAGAGCTGACCGACTGCTAAGCGGCGCTATTAGCCCATTGTTGACAGGAAGAACCCATGAAAAATGAAACACGCGTCAAGTTTGACCAATATCTGAGCCGACAGGCCGAGCTCAACCACGTCTCGGTGGGTTCGGTCATGGCCAAGTTTTCCGTTGATCCGTCCATCACTCAGACGTTGGAAGACCGCATTCAGCAAAGCAGCGAATTCCTGACCAGAATCAATATTTCCCCCGTCTCAGAGCAAGAGGGTGAAAAACTCGGTCTGGGTGTCGATGACCCTATCGCCAGCACAACGGACACCACTGTCGAGCGCCGTCAGCCTGCCAGCGTTGAAAGTCTGGACAGCGGGAAATACCGTTGCGAGCAGACCAACAGCGATACATTCATTCGCTATGCGCGTCTGGATGCCTGGGCGAAGTTCAAGGACTTCCAGGCCCGCGTTACCAACCAGATCGTCAAGCGCCGAGGGCTGGATCGCATCATGATCGGCCTGAACGGGGTCACGCGCGCCGCCAAGTCCAATAAGGCGCAAAATCCGCTATTGCAGGACGTAAACGTCGGCTGGTTAGAAAAATACCGACTGTATTCGCCGCAGCGTGTATTGGCAGGGAAAACGGTCACGTCACGCGATGAGGACAACGTCATTATCGCCAAAGGCGATTATGGCAACCTTGATTCACTGGCCTATGACGCAGTCAACAGCATGATCGATCCCTGGTTCCAGGATGATACCGATCTGGTTGTGATTTGCGGTCGCAATCTGTTGTCTGACCGTTATTTCCCCATCCTGAACACCCTCAGCAAAACCAATCCAAACACCGAGGCATTGGCGGGCAAGGTGTTGCTATCCCAACAGCAGATCGGGGCAATGCCAACATATCGGGTGCCGTATTTCCCGCCCAACGCGATGCTGATCACCCGCTTCGACAACCTCTCGATCTACTGGCAGGAAGACACACACCGCCGGATGATCAAGGACGAACCGGAATGGGATCGCATTGCGACCTATGAATCCAGCAACGATGCCTATGTCATTGAGGATTACGGCTGCGGCTGTCTGATCGAAGACATCACTCCTGCCGAGTAACGCCGGGAACCGGGCGGCGCCAGACGCCGCCCCATAACACACTAACGGGGCATATTATGTTGACACCTGCACGCAGGCATTTTGAAAGCGTCATGGCGCAGCGCCGTGGCGACGTGGACGCACCCTTGCGCCAGTCTGAAACCGCATACGAGCAACAGCTTTTCCGCCTGGAAAACGACAAGCGCCGACTCAAGCGGATCGAGTCGGTTAAAGCCAAAGTGGAGCTGAAAAAAGAGCTTCTGCCCGCCTATGAGGGCTGGCTAGAGGGCGTTTTAAAAGCCGATAGCGGCCAGGCTGACGAGATTGTCACTACCTGCATGATTTGGCATATCGATGCAGGTAACTACGGCACAGCGTTGCCGTTGGCTGAGTATGTGATCCGTCACAGCATCCCACTGCCCGACCATTACGAGCGCGGTGCGGCCTGCCTGATTGTTGATGAAATTGCCGACGCCGCCTTGAGCCACTTCAAGATTGGCGACACTGCCAGCGCCCCGGTCAGCCTGGATATTCTGTTGCGTATCGAGCGGCTGACTGATGGCCTTGATATGCCTGATGAGGCGCGCGCCAAGCTCTACAAGGCGATTGGTTTCACGTTGCGTGACAAGACAGAGGAGCCAGATCTCGCCGCCTCACTGAGCTGGTTGCAGCGTGCCATGGCGCTTAACGCCAATATCGGCGTAGTGAAGGACGTGCAGAACCTGATCCGCGACATCAGCAAAGCCTCGCGAGACGAGGCCGGTGGTGAGGGAGGCGGCAACCCGCTACCAGAAATCGCAGCCGACACCGCAGGCAAGGTGCAAGATATTCCGGCCACCACAAAGGCGCCAGCGCCGAAAAAGCCCGCAGCAAGTAAAAAAACAGCCGCGCCAGGCAAAAAGCCCCGCGCTTAACGTATCGTGCCCCGCACGTCAGGGCGGCACGTCCACAAAGAGAGCTCTCTGTTTGTGGCGTCCACCGCCCGCCTTTTTTGAGGTGACGAGATGAGCTTTTTAGCGACAGAACCGGCACGCCCGGCCAGCGAAACGCCGATCGATACCGATACCGTCATCACCAACGCCGCATTCTGGCCAGATATCTCCCTGGGGGATCTGCGCAAGGTCATGCGCCTTGACGGGCAAGTCACCACCGAGCGTCTGCGCCACGCTGCGATCGAAGCTATGACCAACGTCAACAACGAGCTGGCCGAATGGCGGGTAAAACAGCAGGCCGCAGGCTTTGAGGCATTAAAGGATATCCCCGTCAGCGATGATGAACAGATCGACGGTGAGTCGGTGTTGATCCAACGTTATCGGCGCGCAGTGTATTGCCACACCAAGGCCAACCTGGTTGAGCGCCGCAGGGATGTGGACACCACCGGCGACGGTGACAACCTCGCCGAGAAGCTAAGCACCACCATTACCGATCTGTGGCGCGACGCACGTTGGGCAATTCAGGATATTCAGGGCAATCAGCGCGGTATCTCGGAGCTGGTGTAATGCGTGTCATGGCCGTGCAAGGCGATACGTTGGACGCCATTTGTTATCGCTATTACGGCGCGCTGGCAGGCGCTCTGGAGGCGGTGTTAACCGCCAATCCGCATCTGGCTGAATTGGGCGCAATACTGCCAACAGGAACCCCGGTTGAACTGCCCAATCAGGTTGAGCAGGCAACGGACACACAAATGATCCAGCTTTGGGACTGAATACAATGAAAAATATCCGAGCAAGGGGGCCACAATGGCAGAACCGCTGACAGCAACAACAGCGGCAACCGGCACGGTCACCGGTTTTGCCTTCCTGTCCTTCTTTGCTGGCTTACCCGCCGATGTTGTTCTCGGTGCATTTGCCGGGGCCATTCTCTTTGTTGTTTCCGTATCAGAATACGGGGTTAAATCGCGGCTTATCCTCGCCATTGGTAGTTTTGCAGCAGGCTTAACTATGTATAAACCCGCCGCCGCACTGGTTGTAGATCTTCTCCCGCTCAGTTACGACCGAGGAGCCGACGCCGCTGGAGCGCTGATCGCCGCCGGGTGCGTTGTGCGCATTCTGATGATGATCAACACCGGCAGCATCGGTTTCCTTGGGAAGAAAGGAGGCAGCAATGACAAACATGATGACCAGTGACCCAGAAACGCTGATCAATGCCGTCGTGTGCGCAGTGATCGTCATCAGGCTATTTTTGTTCCGCCGCAATGGTGCGGGCTATGTGTGGTGGGGTGGCCTGTTGGCCTATGTGCTGATTGTGGCCGCAGGCTCGGTGGTCATCCGCACGTTAATGGGATCATACGAAGGGACAACGGACCCGGCAGAGTTGGTTATCAATATCGTTGTTTGCATCATGGTGATCTCAAGCGGCGGCAACGTTGTGCGCATGGTGAAAGGCATCGGTAGGAAAGCAAGAGGTGATGATGAAAAATCTTAGCGCGATTGACTACCAAAATGCCGCCGACAAGCTTGGCGTGCCGGTGGCGGCGGTTAAGGCTGTAGCTGAAGTGGAAAGCGCCGGTGATGGGATGCTGCCGGATGGGCGCCCAAAAATCCTCTTTGAAAGGCATGTTTTTTTACGCCAGCTCAAGGCTGCTGGCATTGCCACTGGTGGACTGCCTAGCGACCTGGTTAATCAACGCGCCGGGGGATATTCCGGGGGCGTAGCTGAGCACAACCGACTTGATAGAGCCACAAAGATCCACCGTGATAGCGCCTTGCAGTCATGCAGTTGGGGGGCGTTCCAGTTGATGGGCTATCACTGGCAGCGATTGGGATACCCCAGATTGCAGGACTTTATCAACGCCATGTATCGCGGCGATGCTGCGCATCTCGATGCCTTTGTGCGCTTTATTCTTGCCGATACCAACCTACTAAAAGCGCTACGCGCCCTTGACTGGCCAGAATTCGCCCGGCGCTATAACGGGCCAGGTTACGCGGCGAACCAGTACGATAAAAAGATGGCCGCAGCCTTCAAGAAATACAGCGAGAACCGCTGATGATCAGCATAAAAACCACCATCGGTATCGTGGCGATCGCCGTCATTACCAGCGGGGTGGCGTTTCACTATCACGGCGTAGCAATACAGAGGGCCGGTGATATCAAGCAACTGAAAACTGATCTTGAAAAATCCCGCGCCATCATCAGCACCCAGGCCGCCACGTCACGCATTTTCAATACCATTTCCGAGGCTACCGAGCATGACAACCGCCAAACCAGCGCCAAAAACGACACCGTGCGAACCGAAATACGCACCATCATTAAAAAAGAGCCTTGCGCTGTGCAGTATCTGCCTAGTGATGTTAGTGACCGGCTGCTCCACTTCGCCCATCGGTTACGTGCCGTCGCCCTGCCAGCCCCTCCCATCCAGCCTGACCACGCCAATACTAGTGCCACTACCGCCAGGCGATTGAGTTACGCGCAGGCGGTTGAATGGTTGCCGATGTTGCTTGATGCCATTGAACAGGCCAACAACCGCCTGGCGGCCATCCGGGCCGCTGAAAAGGCGCGTTCATCCGGGGACACCATCGATCACAGTCAAAAATGACTGTCTTGGCCATACCGGCAGACATAGCCAAAAATAGCTGTGCTGCAGGCGAAGGAGAACACCATGCTAAAACCCAACCTGTTGCGTGAGGCCATCAGCGCCGCCAATGCCTACCTACGAGCGAACCCAGACTCGCTGGCCATCTGGGTTAACGAGGGAAAGATTGTTTCCACCGGGCAAAAATCCCTGTCGCACGAATACCGCTATCAAACCAACCTGCTGGTGATGGATTACCCCCACAATGTGGATACCGTCGTCCTACCGGTGCAGTTGTGGATCCGTGAGCACCAACCGGATCTGCACTTCAACCCAGACTTGCGCGAGACGGGGGTTAAATTCAAGGTCGATATTCTGGACAACGGAACCGCTGACCTGCTGATCACCCTGCAACTGACCGAGGCGGCAATTGTCACCAAGAAAGACGGTGAGCTGATTGTCACGCACCGCACTGAACCACCTCACGATCCCTGTGCCGATGTCAGCGAATGGACGCTAGACAGCGCGGGGGAAATGGTTAAAGCCTGGGTAAGTCAGCAGGTAGGCGGTAAATCATGAGTAACACCAACGATCTGGCGCAGCTCGAAAAAGAGTTGCAAGACATGTTACGCAATGTCGAACCGGCACGCCGTCGCCTGATGGTCAAGAAGTTGGCGCAGACACTCCGCAAGGGGCAGCAAAAGCGCATTGCCCAACAGCAGAACACCGACGGCACCAAGTACCAGGCGCGCAGTCCACGCACCGAAGTCACGCAACAGCGCCTGCGCTTTATCTACTTTGGTGAGTTGCGCGACCTCAAGAACTGGAAGCGCGGGCACGACCGGATCACCGGTTGGGATAACAAGCGCGGCGCAATTCGTACTTTCTTGCGCAACCGTATTGAGCGTTACATCTCGGTTGAAACGGCCACCACCACAAAGCGCGTAAGAAAGCCTCAACCCATGTTCCGCCGCCTGCGTACCGCCTCATTTCTACGCGCCAGAGTCTCTGGAGATTCTGCCGTTGTCGGTTTTGATGGTGTGGCCGCACAGATAGCGAACGTGCATCAGCTTGGCCTTGAGGATCAGGTCAACCCTAGCGTGCGCATGCGCTACCCACTGCGAGAACTGTTGGGCGTCACCCCGCAGGATCGGGAGTTGATGCTAGATGCTGTTTTCGACTTCATTGTCGATAAGCGGTGGTAACTGCTTGTAGCAGCCCTCCTACAATGCCCCCGCGTTGCCTGCCCGCGCGCGAGGGGGCAACAATACCGGCATACTTTTCGTCACTGCCGGTAACCCATGAACGATATCGCCGAAATCCTGCGCCGCCTGGCTAACCTCATTCGCTTTGGTACTGTTGACAGTGTCCAAATGGATCCGCCGCGCGTACGTATCGCCACCGGTGGGCTGGTCACCACCTGGATCCCCTGGCTGGCACTGCGTGCGGGTAATGCCGTCACCTGGTGGGCGCCGACGGTCGGTGAGCAAGTTGTCGTTTTAGCGGCGAGCGGAGAGCTTACCACTGCTGTTGCACTCCTTGGCCTCTATGGCGACAACGCCCCCGCGCCCAGTGATAACCCGGCAGTGAATCTGACACGCTACCCAGATGGCGCCACTTTCGGCTATGACCCTGCGAGCAGCACTGGCGATATAACAGGCGTGGTGGATTTGCGTATTGATGCAAACGGCACGCTGCAAATTTCTTCAAAAAGCATGGTTTTCAATGCGCAGGACATTGCCTTTAATGCGCAAGGCATCGTTTTCAACGCCGATACCGCCTTTAACAGCAAAACCTCCGGCACCGGACTACGCATTAACAGTGACGCCATCGTTAACGGTGAGGTTACCCAGGGTGGCGGCAAGATGACCTCCAATGGCATCACCGTTGACCGCCATGGTCACAGCGGCGTTAAAGCGGGCGACGATATCAGCGGGGATCCGGTATGACAGCCTATCTAGGAATGAATAGCCGCACAGGTCGCGCCATGACGGACATGGCCCACATTAAGCAATCTGTTGCCGACATCGTTTGCACGCCAATCGGCTCACGGATCCAGCGTAGAACCTATGGCTCTCTGATTTTTTCCCTACTGGATAACCCGCAGAACCCCGCCACTCAACTCAAGGTGATGTCTGCCATTTACAGTGCTGTATTGCAATGGGAGCCGCGGATCGCCCTCTCTTCAATCACTTTAGGCGGGGATGAAGCACACCTATCCGCAAGATTGATAGGCAGGATCAGCAGTAGCAACCAGCCATTAACCCTTGATATCCCCCTGGAGGCTGGTCTATGAGCGTGATCGATCTGTCCCGCCTACCCGCCCCCTTGGTCATTGAGGAACTCAGCTTTGAGGCTCTGTTTGAACAGAACAAAGCCCGGTTGATTGCACTGTATCCAGAAGGCGCCGAGCGGGACGCCATCACCAGGACACTGCAATTGGAATCTGAGCCGCTGGTAAAACTGCTACAAGAATTCGCCTACCGTGAGTTATTGCTACGCCAGCGAGTCAACCAGGCGGCACTGGCGGGCATGGTTGCCTTTTCGCAGCGCAGTGACCTGGATCAGCTTGGTGCCAACAATAACGTTGAGCGACTGGTGGTCACTCCTGCCGATGATACAGCTATTCCGCCGGTGCCTGCCGTTATGGAGTCAGACAGTGATTTTCGTCTGCGCATCCCTGCCGCGTTTGAGGGGATGTCTGTTGCTGGCCCCACGGGGGCTTATGAATTTCACGCCGTAAGCGCCGATGGGCGCGTAGCTGATGCCAGTGCAATCAGCCCATCGCCTGCCAATGTTACGATCACAGTGCTATCCCGAGAGGGGGATGGCACCGCATCCGATGACCTCCTGACCATTGTGGACAAGGCACTAAACAGCGAAGAGATCCGCCCGGTTGCTGACCGGCTCCTAATCCAATCTGCCAGTATCGTGAAGTACCAGGTTGATGCGGCGCTGTATCTCTTACCCGGCCCGGAGGCTGCGCCCGTCATGGAGAATGCCCGAGCCAGATTGGTGGAGTACATCAGTCAGCAGCGGCGCCTGGGGCGTGACATTCGCCGCTCAGCAATCTATGCCGCACTGCATGCTGAAGGGGTTCAACGCGTGGAGCTGGCCACCCCCCTCGAAGATGTTGTACTTGATCGAACTCAAGCGGCTTACTGCACGGATTATCAGGTTATCGTGGGGGGAATTGATGAATAGCCTGCTTCCCATCTCAGCCACGCCTTTTGAGCGCAATGTCGCACAAGCAAGCATGGGAATTGACGATATTCCAATCCCCTTGCGCGACCTATGGAATCCGGATAAATGTCCAATAAGGCTATTGCCGTATCTGGCATGGGCCTTTTCTGTCGATCGGTGGGATGAAAATTGGAGCGACGCAGAAAAGCGCAAGGCGGTAAACGATGCGTTTTATATCCATCGCCGCAAAGGCACAGTAGCCGCAATCCGTCGCGTTATTGAAAACATGGGTTACGCCATGTCAATCACTGAATGGTGGCAGGTTGCTGATCCTGCTGGAACATTTCGCCTCACTATCGATGTGAATGACGTAGGTATCACGGATGAAATCGTTAATGAACTTGAAAGGCTGATCGGTGATGCCAGACCAGTAAGCAGGCATATTGCACATCTAACGATATCAACAAAAGTATTAGGTAATGCATGGGTTGGCGTCATAACTTGCGATGGGGAAATAATGACCACCTACCCACAAGACTATGAACCTGACGACAGTATTTATTATGACGGAATAACGGTTTTCAACGGAAACTTTTATTTTTCTGGGGATAGCAATGAGCAAAATTAATGAGTCACCAAAATGGGAAGCAGCAATAAACCAAATAGCACGTGGTGAAAGGGTCGAGGGTGGCAGAAACGGGGCTATTAATGTTCAGGCTCAGGCTTTAGCAAATAGAACCTTGTATCTGAAGGTCTTTCTTGAAATGCTAAATTCGATCTCTATTTCTTCTGGGAACGGTGTTTATGACACTGTTGAACAAGCGCAAAAAGCGATTGATGATGGTCAAGAGTTAAGGCAGTTTTTCAATATTGTTGACATAGGCGACAACGCATGGGTAAGAAGATATGAGAATGTCGAAGGTGTCGTAACGCCGACAGATGAATTTATGCCTAATGGTACATTCATTGATCAGCTGTCAAAGCAAGTGGCTGACGCCAAGAGGACATCCTTACAAACCATAGAAACCATACCAAATGATCAAGGTATTGAGTTTGGGATAACGGACAGTAAAGGAAAACTATTATTCGGTGTGACAGGCCAAGGTGATACAAAAGGAAAAACAACAACGGAATTCAATGAAAGCCTTAAAAAATTAGATAGTAAAATTGGCACACCATTACAAGCAAAGTCAACTTTACCCAATAGCTTGAACGTTGTTTATGGAATTACAGATGCCGAGGGCCGCCTGTTATGGGGGGTAACGGCTGATGGGCATCAAGTAAACCCGACCACCATTGATCTAGATTCTAGAGTCACTATTCTGGAGTCTGGAACCATCGGAGGCAACAGGCTACACCTGGTCATTATTTATGGGCAGTCTAATTCTACCGGCGCCGTTAACCTCTCACAAAATTGGCGTGAACTTGCTAATTGGGGCGTCTATCCAGAAGGATACGAAGGTGAAATGGATGGCCCCGCTATCATTACGAATGCCGATAATGGAGTACAAACACTGGCTCCAACATTATCCGACCTTATCCCGCTGACAGGCGCAACATTTGGCGTAGCTGACGGTGACGGGCCAGCACGTGGTGCGCTCGATACAACAACAGCGTATTACCCACAGAATAAATATGTCGCGTTTGGGCATGGGCGCGGCTCATCGTACATTGAACAGCTTGATAGACCTACTGCTGAAGAAATTACCGCTGGTAATGCAAGTGGTATTGCAATCAGCCCAACCTCTGCTGAAGCACTGATGCTGGCAAATTCTCAGGGTTGGGAGAGCATTACACAACATAGCTTTGCTAGCTGTGCCACCCCGTATTATAAAGGGATGTGGTTAATTAAGCAGCTTCTGGGGATATGTACCGAGAAAGGAGTGTATGTCAGTGCTGATGCAATTCTTTGGCTGCAAGGTGAAAATGATGCCGCCGCGCCGGCAGGATACGCAGATAAATTAATTGCATTTTATGACCAATACAATGCAGACATAAAGTTGATTTTGTCTCAGACAGAGAACATTACATTCATCTTTGAATCCAGCAACTATTCATGGGCTGGTATCACAGATGATACCAAAAAAGTGAACACACATTTCGGCTTGAATATTGAGCAACTCAAGGCAGCACAGAAGGCGGTGACGCTATCACCTCGTCGCCCGATGTATCTAGCCTCCCCGCGCTACCCGCAAACTAATCAGATCCATATGTTCCCTCACGCGCAGCGTTGGATGGGTGAACAGATGGGAAAAGTATTGCGTAAAATCAATATCGAAGGGGCAGATTGGAGACCTTTTGCGCCCGACTATTGGTGGTTAGAGGGTAATTCAATCTATATAAAAATGGCTGTCCCTGTTGCACCTTTGCAGTTTATTGCGCCGCCTAACGCCCCGTCAGATATGCAACGCCCCGGACAGCCTTATGGTTTCTCATATTCTGGCGGAGCTTTGGCGCTGTCTGATGTCCAGATTGTAGGTAATGAGCTGGTTAAAATTACATTCCCCAGCGTACCCACGGGTAAAACAATCAGTTATGTAAAAGATTCCCGAGTTGGTTCGCTATGCGATTCTGACGCAACTGAAGCCATGTTTACAGATCGTTCTGGTGCCAAAAACGATTTAAGAAACTACTGTTTTCCATTTGAAATTTTAATGTGAGATATCATCATGCCAACAATGATCCCGTTAACAATGATTTCATCCAATAACAATCTGGATATCGTGCCATTAGATCCGCCGCCAACGTCTATCCCGGCCATTTTTGACGGAATGCAGTTTTTTATGGATTCAACCTGGGACGGGGCGGTACAGAATGGCCGCTTCCCTGCAAATTCACCCGTTGCGGCTTGGCAGAATGCCTACTACATGAAGTGGTTCGACGCCATAGACCGACTACGTTGGAAAGCGCCAGATGGATCAACCCCTTTGGCTGCCATGTCAACCAACCCTAATAACAATGGCGGCTGGCCTCTTCTCAACTCAGAGAGCGACAACATGATAGGCGGCCTGCCAGTCATGATGACATCAAGTGCTGGCCAGGTTCTGGATCTGAATGGTCGTCCAACGGATATTGCCTATCGCGATGCGCAAAACACACCGACCTACACCTATTATATGCTTTTTAAAGTTGACCCTGGCACACTGGGTGGCTTACTTGGCCCCTCATCAGGTACGGAAGAACAGGCCGCATGGCGTTTTGGTTTCTCATCAACAAATGCGAATGGGAAGTTAATCTATCAACACACGGCACAAAACCGCATCACAATTGATCGTGTGGTAGATAACTGGAAACCTACCATTGCGATCATTACGTGCGACGCCACCAACCACGGAGCGGTAACGATTGTAAATGACGGCATCCGCACTGATACACCGTTTACCTTCACTTCCTCATTCAAGAACACCGATCATCTTACAGTTGGTGCTGTGGGTACAGGCTCGAACGGCACGCGCCGGTGTATTGCTAATTTATCGCGTTGGAGTCGCCCGCTTAAAGACTCCGAGGTTAATGCCTTAGTTTCCTGGGCAAATGGAAAATACGGCCAGATTTAATTTATTGAGGATAGAAAATGAAAGGATCAGACCGAAAAATACTCAAGACACTCATTGATGGAAAACCTGACAATTGCGTCTGGGTAACATGTACCGTCTGTGGGTGCGTTGGCTTTCAACACTATGATTATCTTGGTTATCATTGCAATGAGAAGCTAATAAATTTTGATCCAACTGGTTTTATTACCAGCATTTCTGTTGACCAGCCCATCTCTTGTTTATCCGTTGAACCAACAGATAACAATGATTCGTACTGCTATTCGCACAGCTCTCCTATCTGGCGTAAAAGAAACAATTATCCGCATGATTGGCATAACTATGTAAGTGAAGATGTCAGAGCGATGTGGCAAACATTCACAGAAGATCAAAAACTCAAACTGTTTGAATGCTTCGATGAAATTGCTGGCAGAGAAGAGTGGGACTAACCAGTTGGATAAACTGAAATCTATAACTCTATGCTACTACCGGCACCGGGGGAGTGAATGAAAAAATACTTTAGCGTACTAACGAAAGCCGGTGAGGCTGCCATTGCATCTGCATCAATCCTGGGAACCGCAGTAGGCATTACGCAAATGGCCGTTGGTGATGGAAATGGAAGCCTCCCCATACCCGATGCCTCGCAAACGGGTTTGATCAATGAGGTTTATCGCGCCCCACTCAATCGCCTGGTTATTGCTGACCAGGCCGCCAATGTCATTCGGGCAGAAATGATTATACCCCCTCAGGTGGGTGGTTTTTGGATGCGTGAGGCTGCACTTTTTGATGATGATGGCGCGTGTCTAGCTGTCGCTAACTTCCCCGAATCTTACAAACCGATCTTGGCTGAAGGCGCAGGCCGCCTACAGTCAGTCAATATCTGGATAGCCGTGAGCAGCACGGCAGACGTGGAATTAATCGTTGATCCGTCCATCGTCATGGCTACCATGGATGAGGTAAATAACGCCAAAAATGAAGCGAAAGATTACGCTGACGATCAATTAGGCAACCATGAAAAAAGCCGTAGTCACCCTGATGCCACGCTAACCGAAAAGGGGTTTACCCAACTCAGCAATAACATTGACAGTGATAGCGATGTATTGGCCGCAACGCCAGCGGCGATAAAGGCCGCTATCGCGTCAGCAGTTAGGCAGGCGTGGGAGTTATCAAACCCGAAAGGCATTAGCCTGTTTTTCTTTGAGAACGTAGACCCCAACACATTGTGGCCCTGGTCTAGATGGGAATACACCGGAGAGGATCGCACAGTACGCCTAGCCAAGCGGGATGGCTCAGACGTCGGTCAACTTGGCGGCAGCGATACCGTAACGATCGCCCGCGCCAACCTTCCAAATGAGCAGTTGAATATTTCAGGCGTCACCAGCCAGCAGGAAGCGCAAACTATCACAACAACAACAGGTGGTAAGCACAAACATCAAGGCGGCATGGGTGGGCCAGGTGATGCCTGGGATCCAGATTATGTTGTTGGCTCTGACAACGACAACCACCGCACAAGAAATTACACCAGTGAAGACGGCGATCACAGCCATGATGTGAATGTACCGGCACACAATCATACCGTATCAGGCAAAACTGACGCATTAGGCCAAGGTCAGCCAATCAGCGTTGTCGAAAAACATGTACTCCAAATGTGTTGGCACCGTGTAGCATAGCCCCATCGTGGGGCTTTATTTCTTCCTGCAGTAAAGTTGGTGTCATCTGTGCTGCCAGGGTTGGCCAGCACAGACAGCCCCGCTCAGATCAGCTTATCCAAGCTCAACGACAGATCCCCTAATGCCTCGCGCAAGTCCTCGCTGACGCGTTCTAGGTTGAGGGTAAACTCAATCTTGCGGGCCTTGCCATCCTTGAAAAACTCGGTGCGCGTTTCCTGAATTGACGTGATCACATACATCCCGTAAATGGCGCCAGTCCCCTCAATCAGCGGCCAGGCCGAGCCGGTAAACGCCATGGTATGCAACAGGCCGAGCGAGATATCGCCGCCGGTGATTTCCGGGTACAAGATGCCAGACAGTGTGATCTTATCCTCTCCAGGCCCGACATACTGATACTTAGGCGAGCGGCCAACGCGATCATTTTTCGCGTGGCGCCAGGTGCGCTCCTGCGCCAACGTCTGGTAAGGTGCCGTTGAACGCATGAACACGAACAAACCAAGCACCATCATCATAGGCATTTGCAACATATAACCCCCTTTGATTTATTCGCGGTCACGCAGTTGTGAGCGATTTCTCATGGCCTTCTGCCGCTCAATATCAGTGATCTGCTCTTTGACCAGCATCGCAATTTTGCGCTCGTCGAACTGGCCGGCTTCTTTTAAATCAAACGACAGGTGATAGGTGTTACCCTCGATCGCTACGGGCTCAGGACGGGCTAACAGCGTGCGCTGATTGGCTTGCGGAGCAAGAACGGCACCCGCCCCCGCAAATGCCAACTGAGTCCCGCCACCAATCCAATCCTGGGCGCGCTGGAGCATGCCACTTGCCGCCATTCGCAATTGAGTAAGCAGGCTGGTCTGTTGCTTTTGCGGTTCAGCAAACACCCCGGCAAAACTCCTCTGGCCAAGCCCGATACTGCCGAACTTGTCCAGCCCCGTCGTTGATTTGCGCAGCGCATCTGCCGCCTTGGTTAACCCATTGATCGCCCGCGCCTGCTCACGCTGAGCGGTCAGGTAGGGCGATGCAAGGGCAATATGTGGCGCCACGTTCTTGAAGACGATATCGCCGAGCTTGTTGGGATCCCTCTTCTCGGCCTCTTTGCCCACCGCCCCTGCTCCCGCCCCTGACTTGCCGCTGTCCGGGTTCTTGCCCCAGATCGCACCTGCTGGCTTAATAGCGGGGGGCTTGGGAGGTGGGTTCGGAGGCGGGTTCTCTGCCGGTTTATCCTCTCCGGCCTTAACGGCTGCGTTAGGCTTCCACTCTTCCGTCGTCCATTTTTTTGTCTTCGGATCCTGGGTGCGAATTACCCCTGCTTTGGGGGTATGACTATCGCCCGGCATTGCGTTATTCATGCCATTGGCGCGCGCCGCTGCAATACGGATGCGCTCAGCCTGTTCGGGGATCGCGTTGAGCTTCTCCAACACCCAGGTAATCTGTTCACGCAACCACGCGAACGGTGCCCACAGCATCGAGATGGCCTCCCCTAGCGCCATGCCGAACTTTTTGCCCGACGCTGTCGCTTTATCGAGTTCCTCACGTGATGATTTCACTGGGGTTAATAACCGGGTAAACCAGTCCCATACGCCTTTTAGCTTTTCCCACACCCAGCCAAGCGCACGCCCTATGGCATCAAAAGTCGGCGCTAACGGTAACAGTGCGCTGCGAATACCGGCGGTAGACTCCACCAACCCAGACCAGAACCCCGAAAACCACGCCTTGATGGGTTCCCAATATTTATAAACGGTCAGCCCCACTGCCGTGAGCGCTGCGCCAATCGCGACAATTGGCCAGGTAAGCCCACTGAGCAAAATCATGACACCGCGAAACACCCAGCCAAAGCTGCTATTAAGTAACCGTAGTGGGGAATTAACCAACCGCACCAAGCCGGAACCCAATGCACGCAGTGCAACCAGGGGGGAGGTAAAAATGCCCAGCATTGATGTCCGTAAGAACACGAATGCACGCGCAAGCAAGCCCACTGCGCCTGGTGCGCCACCGCCAGTAATGAGGCTGAAGGCCAGGCGGATCGCCATCAGGGGGTTGAGTATCGTTGCCGTCGTGATCAGTAGAGCCCCAAACCCAACAGACAGACCGGCAATCGCCGCAGTAAGACGAACCACCGTCCCGACCGTCTCTTTATTCTGCGCCACCCATGCTCGCGCCGACGTCAGCCACTTCTGAGCCCACGCCATTAGTGCCATCAGTTGTGGCCGCAACGTGCTGCCAAGGGCTTCTGCAAGCCCGCTCAATCCGGCCTTTAACAGTCCCCATTGTGACGAGAGGGAGTCCTTATCGATATTCGCCTCGCGCGCCATCGACCCGCGCGCAGAGGTGCCCTCAAGGAGTGCCAGTTGCCGATCAAGCTCCCCCAGGTTATTGGCCAGCTTCGCCGCATCATCACCGAACTCTTTCCCGAAAAGCTGCGTCAGCACTTTCAGGCGGTCGGCTTCCGGCAACTTGCTGACCGCATTAAGCACGGTGCGAATAGTCCCCATCGCGTCCGTGGCCATAGACACTTCAAGTTTTTTGGCATTAATCCCCAGAACATTCAGCGCCTCGGTAAACTTGTCGCTTTGCATGCTGGCGATGGACAGCTCGCGCACCATCGCATTGGAGGCGCTGGCGGCAAGCTCCCGCTCAGTACCGAGTGACAGGAACGTCGAACCGAGAGCAGCCGCCTGCTTATAGCCCATGCGCTCGGCGTTACCACCCATGCGTTTCAGTACGTCGATAATATCCGCGCCCTTGGACTGCGCGTTATCATCCAGGTAGTTGATCGCATCGCCCAGCGATTCAATATCTTTGATCGGTATGCGGTAAAGGTTGGCGATTTTGCCGAGATCTTCCGCCAGTTCACCCGCGGGCAATTCGAACGCCTTGGACGCTTTGGCCGCGGTATCCGCAAACGCCAACAGGTCACGCCGCTGATCCGCCCAGGTGTCATCCTTCTTGGCTACCCCCATGCGGCCACCGCCCTCGATCAGCGCCGCATAATCCAGACCACCACCCGGCAGCGGTGTGACTGCCGCCGCTTCCTGAATGAGTTTTTGCACTTCGTAATAGCGCGCCGTGCGCTGGCCATCGTCGGTGAGCAGACCGTCAACCTGCTTTGCCACGCCTTTCATGGCGTCTTCAAGTGAGCTGTATCGCCGGGTGATCAGGGCAATCGGCGCGCCTATTGCCGCACCGACCATCAAGGCAGACGTGCCCGCGCCCCGTAGATTGCTGGTAAATTCCCGCCCCTCTGTGTAGCGGGATCGGGCATCACCGATTTGTTTGAGTCGTCTTTCTTGTTCAGCGAGCTGGCGGTTGTATTGCTCCGTATAGCGAGCGGCCGCCTGAGTGGCGTTGCTGTTCTTATCAACAAACACACCGTGCTGTTTCAGTTCACCACGCAGGCGCACCAGGCGTTGGATCTGCCCTTCCTGTGTTCCACGCAGTTTTACCAGGCGCTCATCCCAACGCTGGACGGCGGCGATCTGTTTCTGGGTAGGGTTTTCAAGCGATCGGACTGCATCGGCAGCACGTTGAATTTTCTCAATGCGTGCCGTCGTCTTTGCACTGGCGGCGCTGAGCTTGTCAAAACTGTCTGCCGAGGTAGACAGTTGCTTGATACTGGCGCGGGTGCTTTTGATCTGGCTGGCGAGTGCGGCACTGCTCTTTTGTGCCGCATCAAGAGGGCGACTCAGGTTATTGACCGCCCCCAAAGCCACTTGTATCTGTAGTTTGCGGTCGGCCATAGGTTACTCTTCTTCTGTGTTACCGCTGCGGAGTGCCGCCCGTTCTCGCCACTCCGCCAGGTCGACTAGCGACATAGGCCAGAGCTCGGACGGCGGCCAATGAAAAATAGTCGCGATGTCGGCGATAGCATCCTCAACGCTGTTTATTTTGATTTCGACGCGGGCTCCGGGGTCTTGTTTTCCACAGAGGTAGGCTGTAAAAAAGCCGACACACCCAGCGCCATCTGCGCAAAGTCCCAGGTATCCATCCCGGCAACCTCCACCGGCGTGAGTGCGGGCTCAGTGACACGTGGCAACAGCGTGATCAGGCTGTCTACATCACTGTTCATCACGTCAATAAGTTTCAGGCCGCGCAGGCTGCCCGCCTGCTTCATGGTGTCCGTGATGGACACCACCGCGATCAATGTTTCGCCACGCTTGATAGGTGTTTGCAGGGTAATAGATTCACTCATGAGATATCTCCATACAGCAAGTTAGACCAGCCCACCGCCGCAGGCTGGCATAAGGGGTTAATACGTGATTACATGCCGATATTGGCCCGGTGCTGCGCCATGCGGTCAACGCCGTTGACGATGTAAATCATGTTGATAATATCGAGCTCGATCAGCACGGTGCCGTTATGCGTCAGCTTGCAGTAGGTATTTTTCAGCGAATACTTATGCTGCGTGTTCTCCCCCTGCTTCGCATTACCGGTGTCAATCTCAACGAAGCGGCCACGTGTCTGGACTTCCACCGGGATTGCGTCGCCGCTGTCTTCGGCCTGATAGGAACCCGCAAAGCGCGATTGCAGACCATCAGCGTTAGGGATACCGTATTGCGTCATCAGCTCGAACATGATGCCGCCCATAGTGACCTCCATATCCAGAGCGCCAGGCTCAAAGCCGAGATCAACGGCCACCGATCCCAGCATCCCGCCACCCTGATAGTCCTCGGTCTTGACCGTGAACTTAGGCAACGTGACCTCCTCAACCTGGCCGAGATAGCTATTGCCGTTGAGGTAGTAGTTAAACAACTTCAATTTGCGTGGTAGTGCCATGACGATCCCCTTAACTGTTTACGGCGTTGGCAAAGGTTGCGAAATACTCGTCCGTAAACTCCTGCTCCAACACCAGGTGCTCGAGTGGGGGGACGGGGGTATAGCGGTACTTGATCGTGAGCCTGCCAACCTTCAACGACTCAGTGGTATTGAGGTCAGTGTCATACCAGACATCAGCACCCAACAAACGGCCAGCGGTGACCCAGGCGGAAAGCTTGCGCTTAATGCCGTCGATAATGTCGCGCGCCAGGCTAGGCGTAAGTGGCTTATCGATATACGAGAAATGCGCCTCGGCGATCGTGTCAGCGATCAGCTGAGCGGTACGGGTATACGACTCAAAGATAAAGGTTTCTTTATCCGCCGTACGGTTACCCCAGAAGCGGAAGCCGTCTTGTTTGATCAGCGTGGTGATGTGCTCGGCATTCAGCGCATCTGCATCAGTATCCGTCCCTTGCAGCGCGAAATAGATATCCTGAGACGTGCCAACCACATTGTTAACGGCGATGTTGGATAGCGTTTTATGCCAACCAATCTGCGCATCGATACGAGCCCGCAGCCCCAATGCATACGCAGTGGCCGGGACAACAACGTTAACGCCAGCTTTGGTGTCATAGGCCAGCCAGTCCGGGTAAATGATCATTACCTCGCGCTGAGTAAAGTTGGCGCGGTACTCTTTAGCTTCTGCAATCGTGGCGCTGTCACCGGCACTGACGTAAGCAAACGCCTTCAACTCTTGCGCGAAGGTTGCCAGTTGTTGTGCGACCGGAAGCGAATCCAGACCAGGCGCGCCAAGAATACGCGGCTTCATGCCGGTTCGCATTTCGGCAACCAGCAGGGCAAAAAGACCAGTGTAACGACCGTCGGCACCCACGCCGCCGATCACATTCTCGGTTGTTTCGGTTTCGTCCGTCCCCTCCTCCACGCGAATGACAATGGTCGGCGGGCTGGCTTGCTGCGAGATGGCGGTCAGCACGGTTTTTAGCGTGCCCGTCGTCCCGGTCTTGCCGAGAACGGTGCGCACCCGCGTGAGCAGTACCGGCGTATTTAGCGGGAACACATCGGCATCAGCATCATCTGACGTACACACCACGCCAATGACGGCAGACGCAACATCAGTGATGATCGTGGATGAATTAACGCTTTCATTCACAGTCACGCCATGATGAAAATCGCTCATAGGATAACCCCTGTAATTTAATAGACTCCGCCATCATCGCCGCCTCGCGCGCGCAGAACACGCAATGAGCATTGTCTCAAGCACCCTACAATCACAGCCGGGTTACTTCGCCTGTCATACCATCGGAAGATGCGATAAACGGTTACGGCAGAGTGAGCAGCATGGATTTCAGCATTGATGAATACCGGGCGCCAGCCTTCGACATTGCCATCAATGGCAAGACAGTGACGGCAGTCAATGACCGCTTGATCAGCCTATCCCTGTCAGATAACCGGGGCTTTGAGGCTGACACGCTGGAGCTCACACTTGACGATACCGATCACCTGCTGAACCTGCCCACCAGGGGAACCGCCATTGCGCTGGCCATCGGCTGGCGCGGCGAGACGCTGACACCCAAAGGGATTTTTGTTGTTGATGAGATACAGCACCAGGGGCCACCAGATCAATTGATCATCACTGCCCGCAGTGCCGATTTTCGCGATACCTTCAACGTCAAGCGGGAGCAGAGCTGGAAGGACATCACCGTCGGTAAGCTGGTTGCCACACTGGCGACACGTTACGATCTGCGCGCTGCCGTAAGTGAGGACTTGGCCGACGTCGAGATCGACCACGCCGACCAGACCAACGAGAGCGACATCAGCTTTCTTTCCCGCATGGCAGAGATGTTGGGCGCCATTGCCACCATTAAAAACGGTATGTTGTTATTCATCTGGCCAGGCAAAGCAATATCAGCCAGCGGCAAGTTGCTGCCCATCATCACCATCACCCGCGCATCAGGCGACCGTCACGCCTTTCGTATGGCAGACCGCGACGCCTATACCGGTGTTACTGCTTACTGGCTGGATCTGGACTTCGGCAAGACACGCCCCACCAAGATCACCCGTAAACCCAGAAAGAAAAAGACCACACCAAAGAAAAAAGAACCGGCATCAAGCAGCAAGGAAGGGAGCTATTTAGAGGGCGCCGAGGGTAATACGTTTGTGATGCGTACGACCTTCAAGACCGAACGGGCCGCACGACGTGCAGCGGCAGCAAAATGGCGGCAGCTCCAACGGGGTGCGGCAGAGTTTTCCATTACCCTGGCTGAGGGGCGGGCCGATCTGTTCCCTGAGTTGCACGCAAGGGTCATGGGATTTAAATCGCAGATCGATAATGCCGATTGGATAATCACCCAAGTGACTCACACTATTGATGAGAATGGATTTATTACCGGGCTCACATTGGAAGTGAAGATAACCGATGTTGATATGATGCCAGAGGAAAATAATCAGGGTGAATAACCGAAAGCGTGTTCTATCGCCTAACGGTGATATACTGACAGTAATAGTAAATATCGGGGAGAATGCCGATATGATGAGATGTTTTAAGTGCAACGCTGTAGCCAGAACCCGCACCAGCTTGCGGCTGTCAGAGAGAACTCAACGCAATTACCACCAGTGCCAAAACATGCTTTGCGGCACCTGCTTTACCACCCTGCAAGAGGTTGAAAAGGTACTGACTGACGCCAAGCCTACCGAGGGCGCAGAACTGCCAAGAGAGCTCTTTCACCCCGGGCACCTGGGTGATGATCAGATGGGCTTAGAATTTTAGTATCAACCCGCTTCGGCGGGTTTTTTCATGCCTAAAATTGCCATCCCAAAAAACACCGTCGCCACCATGGAGCCATTTAGGAGCCATTCACCTTTTTGCAGGCACAAAAAAACCGCCTCTCGGCGGTACGACATTACTACATATTGCTTTGAT
>RCUN01000139.1_pt1 | contig 72226 bp, 69 predicted proteins | sample 2166181 | NCBI WGS metagenome assembly RCUN01 (sample SAMN09932603, study PRJNA488358) | compost metagenome | feature: garden; material: soil; isolation source: compost soil in crotononitrile-enriched culture | place: Germany: Experimental Botanical Garden Goettingen | collected 2016-01-27 | reverse complement strand
AAAGTAGGGCATAAGAACAAGAAATACAAGGTATTACACAGGGCAATCAGCACACTCGATCGGTTCCCTCTCCCTGTGGGAGAGGGTTAGGGTGAGGGGTAATCACCAGCTCCCGCCCCTATTTAAACGGCCTTTTTAATCGGAAAACCCAGATGAAAGAACTCGTCGTCGTCGCCATTGGTGGCAACAGCATTATCAAAGACAACGCCAGTCAGACCGTAGAACATCAGGCCGAGGCGGTGAAAAAGGTCGCAGACTCGGTGCTGGAAATGCTGGCATCGGATTACCACATCGTCCTCACCCACGGCAACGGCCCGCAGGTGGGGCTGGAGTTGCGCCGTGCCGAAGTGGCCCACGAACATGAAGGCCTGCCGCTGACCCCGCTGGCCAACTGCGTGGCTGATACCCAAGGCGGTATCGGCTATCTCATTCAGCAGGCACTCAATAACCGCCTGGCACAGCATGGCGGGCAGAAAGCGGTAACCGTCATCACGCAGGTTGAAGTGGATAAACAGGATCCCGGCTTCACCAACCCCACCAAACCGATCGGCGCTTTCTTTAGCGAACAACAGCGCGATGCGTTATTGCAGCAATACCCCACCTGGCGGTTTGTAGAAGACTCCGGGCGCGGCTATCGCCGGGTGGTCGCCTCACCGGAACCCATCAGGATCGTGGAAGCCGACGCAATCAAGGCACTCACGCAACAAGGGTTTGTGGTGATCGGAGCAGGCGGCGGTGGCATCCCTGTCGCGCGTAATTCACAAGGTGATTACCAAAGCGTCGATGCAGTAATCGATAAAGATCTTTCCACTGCCCTGCTCGCCAGGGAAATCCGCGCCGACGTGCTGGTGATCACCACTGGCGTAGAGAAAGTGTGCATTCACTTTGGCAAACCGAATCAGCAGGCGTTAGGCCAGGTGAACGTGGCCGAAATGACCCGCTATATGGCAGAAGGGCACTTCCCTGCTGGCAGCATGCTGCCGAAGATCGTCGCCAGCCTGGCGTTCTTACGCGATGGCGGCAAACGCGTCGTCATCACCTCGCCGGATTGCCTCCCCGCCGCACTGCGCGGTGAAACGGGCACCCATATCGTTAACCTCTGAGAGGCAACAACAGATGAATGAGAACAAAAGCCGCCGTGAGTTTTTGAGCCATAGTGGCAAAGTGGCTGCGGCCTGCGCACTATTGGGCGCAACCTCCTCCGTCGGTTATGCTGCTAACCCGGCAACCGCGAACTGTGAGGCAGACCAGCGCATGAAAATTACCGACCCGCACTATTATCTGGATAACGTGCTACTAGAGGCGGGTTTTGAGTTTGACGGGGCAACCCCGGTCACTACTCGCACCGAACTGAAAACGCTGGAGATCAACCAGGGCAAGATCGTTGCCTTGCGCGATAACCGCCAGCATGCAGACAGCGCGCTGCCGGTTTACGACGCTGGCGGCAAACTGATGCTGCCCGCCATGCGTGATATGCACATCCATCTGGACAAAACCTTTTACGGCGGCCCATGGCGTTCGCTGAATCGCCCAGCGGGCACCACCATCAAAGATATGATTCGGCTGGAGCAGAAGCTGTTGCCGGAACTGCAACCTTATACCCAAGAGCGGGCCGAAAAGCTGATCGATCTGATTCAATCCTACGGTTCCACCACTGCCCGCAGCCATTGCAACGTTGAGCCAACCTCCGGCCTGAAAAACCTGGAGAATCTGCAAGAAGTGTTGGCACGCCGCAAATCCGGCTTTGACTGCGAGATTGTCGCGTTCCCACAGCATGGCTTGCTGTATTCGAAATCAGAGCCGCTGATGCGTGAGGCAATGCAGGCAGGAGCGCACTATGTCGGTGGCCTGGACCCGACCAACGTCGATGGCGCCATGGAAAAGTCGCTCGATAGCATGTTCCAGATCGCGCTGGATTATAACAAAGGGGTGGACATCCACCTGCACGAAACCAGCCCGGCAGGCATTGCGGCGGTGAATTACATGGTGGCAACCGTTGAGAAAACGCCACAGCTAAAGGGCAAGCTAACCATTAGCCACGCCTTTGCGCTGGCAATGATGAATGAACAGCAGGTGGATGAGATTGCCACCCGCATGGCGGCACAGCAGATCACCATTGCCACCACGGTGCCTATTGGCACTATGCACATGCCGCTCAGCCAGCTGCGTGAAAAAGGCGTATTTTTGATGACCGGCACCGACAGCGTGATCGACCACTGGTCGCCGTATGGTTTGGGCGACATGCTGGAGAAAGCCAACCTTTACGCTCAGCTTTACGTCCGCCCGAATGAGGGAACCCTGTCACGATCGTTGGCGCTCGCCACCGGTGACATCTTGCCGCTGAATGATAAGGGTGAGCGCGTATGGCCGAAAGCCCAGGACGATGCCAGTTTTGTGCTAGTTGATGCCTCCTGCTCCGCCGAAGCGGTAGCGCGTATTTCCCCAAGAACCGCCACGTTCCACAAGGGCGAGATGGTTTGGGGCCGCGTTGGGCAAGGCAGTAAAGCCTGATAGATGTGGTGACGTCTAGGGGCGCAGCACGCTGCGCCCATTTAAATCATCATTGGCTTGCATTAACAATCCACCAGTAGAACAGGCCGAGCAATGCCAAAAATACCAATACGGTGATTACCACCCGTCTCCGCGCGCGCCCTTTGGTAAACGAGTAAATGAAATTCACAATTTCGTAGATCGCTTCCAATATCCCATAAATAATTCTGAATACCACACTTACCAAGTCGCTGATAATGTCAAACATTCCCTGTTCCTTGCTATCCATAAAGGGCATACCGTACCAGCTAGGCACATGATAAACCACTGACCTTCGCTGGCAGACCAATTGATTGCCCCACTCTTACCAGCGCATTGTGAGCTCGCACGGATCATAGTGTGCACACCAGTATAAACTTATCGCTATTCACTCAGGCAAATCGGTTAAAAACCGTGGGTCAGTGGGAAATAATGCCTTAGCTTCCTGGTGTAAACGCCGGTAGGTGGCGGTATCCTGCTGATATTGCGCAATAGCTAACCATGAGGCATAAACATTTTTATCGATCCGCCTTGCAAGATAGCCCTGAGCCCATTGGGCATAGTTTTCAAGCAGGAGGGGATCGCGGGTCTGGTTATACATTAGCAACGCATGGGTCTGTTGATCGTAATGCCAGCGTTCGGTATTCACCCAGGGATCAAACGCCATCGCACGGCGAGCAGGTTGAATATCCGTGAAGTGATTACGTTCAACGGCGGTTAAAGACAAATTGGCATATAGCCCAATACTGGTCACTATGAAAACGACGGCTGAAGCCATGGGCACTACAGCTCGTAAAAATGAGGGAGTTATCAAAGGAAAAGTAGTGCGTTCTGTGGCTTTATCGGTTTGGCGATCCCACTGTGCCAGCAGCAGTAAAAAAATGGCCCAATGTGCGCTAGACAGCACAAACGGATATTCAGTTTGGCTATGTAGCAGCAAAGGGAGTAGCGTGATGGCCAGCGCCAGGCTTACACCATGTTTTCGCCAAGATAGCCAGAACAGCCTGAAACCAGCACACAGTAAGATCGCCATGCCTGCCAAGGCAGCTATGCCCCCTTCAACCCACCACAGCAAAATTTCATTATGCGGATGGCGCACCACGCCAAGACCCAATGTGGATAATCCGGCAGCCAGACGATAGTGCTGAAAGCCGTATTCGAATCCGCCGTAGCCCCAACCCAGCCAAGGCTTTTCGACAATCATCTTTAGGCTGTCCTGCAACATGATCAGCCGAGCCTGATTTGACGCGGCGTGTTCAACCGTTTCAACCCCTCCATTTATTTGAAAAATCAGGGCAATAGTGATACCAACAAGCATTAAACCTGTTGCGATCCCCGTAAGCTTTTTTGCCTGCCGCCATCCCAACCAGAGCAACAGCGCCCCGCTGATACCGCCGCCAAGCCAGCCTATCCGTGACTGTAACCACACCAGTAACGCGGGGAACAGCACCAGCACCAACCCCAAGGAATATCGTCTGCCTCGTTCTGCTTTTGGCTGAGTTAAGGAAAAATCAGGCAACAACAACAGCATCAATGCCAGTGCCAATCCGCAAGCGATAAAGCTGGCCAGCACATTCACCTGTTGGAAAACCCCATAAGGCCGACCGTTTTTCATTGGGTAGTCAAACCAAGCCGGTACGGTTCCCGGTAAGGTCAATTGTAAAAGAGCGATCACCCCCTGGAATACAGCGGCCAGCAGAATGGCGTAAAATAGCCAATGTCGTGCAAAGTGCGGTGGGCGATATTGCATCCATGAGACGTAAAAAACCCAACCGCCAGCCAACCCAAGCCAGCGTGCCAGCCCAGCACTCTGCCAATGGGGGGAGGTATATAATAGGGGAATTGCCAGGATCACCACGGCCAGCAGCAGCCAACGAGCCGTTACGCTAAGGGAGATGGGAGAGTTAGCCGGTAGTGTCAACCAGAGAGTGGCAGTGACGGCAGCCATCACCGCCCAAGTCAGGATATTTTGCGGTAGTTTCAGGCCACTTCCGCCCATATTAGGTAGGGCGAGTGGGCTAAGAAATATCAGCCAAATCAGTAGTAACACTAGAGGCAATAAAGATAGCCCCATTGGGCTAGCCAATGGTAAAGGACTTTGTGGATGACGCATTTTTTTACCTGATAAAATAAGCTTCAGTGCCAAGAGCGGCGGTATTGCTCTTTTATGCCTATCACTCTTCAATTTAGGGGGTGCTAGTCACCCTAATTGTAACAAGGTCCAGGGGCCTGAAGTCAAATAAGATAACTCATACTTTACATTTTCCTCTCTGAGCTGGATAACCCGCCTTGTAACAGCCAGTGGAATAATTCTTGGTTGCGCTTGAAATTCAGTTTTCTCATCGCTGAACGCTTATACCCACTTACCGTTTTGACGTTAAGCCTCATCACATTTGCCGTTTCTTCATGCGATTTACCTTGTCTCAGGTAGCGTAGCACTTCACTTTCACGGAGGGTAAAGCCCTGGGTGTCTAGCGTTGTTTTCAGAGGCAGGCGCCCTTGCATAGATATCGCTTCTTCGAGCATGCTCTTGACCACGTCGATCGGTTGATTTCGGTACAGCGTCCCGCTTTTTCGTACCGATTGAAATAGATGTGATAACAAGCTATTTCTTTGGTCCCGAATCAGGAAAACTAACGGGGTCGGCACTCCCGAAGGTAGATAGCGCCAAACGTTAAACATGGCACCATAGTCGATCGCTTGAAAAATGATATCTGCCGAGAACCCAGCTACTGGCCGAGTAATAAATTGCACCTCAATACCCTTACTGCGGTAAAAACCAGAAATTATGTGGCATAAACCGATGATAAAATAGTTATCCCTATCGATTATCAGAACTTTGATTGTTTTGGCCGACGCTGCCATCGTAGTATTACCCCGTTCAATACATTGAATATCTAAAATATTCGCTAGACTTCATACGTTAACTTATAGCCATTGATATAAAATAGATTATAGCGATATAACAAACCTATCAATTTAATTTCTTTACCTCCTAATAATGTGAGATTTAATTCTTTTTTAAAGAAAAAAATAGATATTTAATTTAAAATTAACCATAGAATTAAACTTGTGAACGCACATGAAAGCATGGATTAAATGGCCCCATCTGATTGATAGTATTGAATCCACTATTTTTATTGTACAACCCGTGACGAACAAGTTTGCCTATGGCTTGTGAATAGACAGTCATCATGATTGCTATAAAATTCTGTTGTTCGAAAGCAGACCTACATCTACCGGAACCATGCATTACACGCGAGAAAAGCCTCCCTCAAGCATTTAATCGCCTAAGCCAATCAAGATGCATCAACGTCGATTCCCCCCGAAGCTAGAACCACCTCAAGAAACCTCCTAGAAAAAATTTGTTAACTATAATTACCGGTGATTTTTTCGTCATAAAAATGCAATGCAGCCCCAAGTTGTTATCTTAAAGATAACAAAAAATTAAATTTAATGACTTTAATTGTTAAAATAATGATAAAAACATTAAAGCCATCAAGAGCTAGCGACCTTAACTTAAGAAAATACTGAAATTTAGTATCAATACTATTCACATAAAAGTTAACAATCACGCTAAATAAGTGCTGCAGATAGTTTGCGCGGAACTTAATTCTTAATATGGTTATTTTTCAAATTATTATATCGTGATATGAAAAATATCAGTATTATTGATTTGCAAGAGAGATGGGCTCTCTTCGATATTACATATGGTTGTTCATGCCACTTTTATCTGTAGTGAAAGTCGTCTGAACGAACTGTTTTATCGTAACTTTATGAAGGACGAATCATGTTTAACGCCAAAAAGAATATTTTCATTATTGCCATGTCAGCATTGGTATCTTCTTCCGCTTTCGCTGATGCCCCTGTAGGTGCTGACCAAGGGTCAGGCCGTATTCATTTCACGGGTACCGTGATCAACGCACCTTGCTCCGTGGCTCCGGGTGATGCAGATATCAACGTCGATATGGGTCAGGTAGCGAATAAGGTACTTGAAACCGGCAACAAATATTCTCAAAACGTTAGCTACACCATTCATCTGCAAGATTGTGATTTGTCTTCACAAACTGCAGGTGCTGTGGAATATCCAGCTATGTCAAAAGTGGGCGTTTCTTTTGGTGGCACCGCAGACAGCAGCGTTGCTGAACTGGTCGCAAACACCGGAAGTGCAAAGGGTGCAGCAATCCGTTTGATCGATGCTAATGGCGATCTACTGAAGGTGGGCGATACCTCAAAAGATATCAATCTGGTCACCGGTAACAATGAGCTGGTCTTTGCAGCCCGTGTTGAAGCAAACAATCAGCCGGTTTCTACGGGGACTATCGTTTCCCAAGCGACATACGCACTAAACTATAAATAATATTTTAGCTATCATCAGGTAAACATCCTTAATAATTGCAGTTGTATTTTTACTGAGGCAACTGCAATTATAAAGCGTATTGAGGAGAGAGCACCTCAATAAACAGCATCACCATTAATTTTCTATAGCAAAGTTCTAACTTGCTCTAAAAACATAAAAAGTGATTTCACTATGTATTTTACATTGAATCGGATCTCAATGGGTCTTAGGCTGACAAGATTAGTTATCTTGACCTTGGCTGGGATAGGTATGTCTACAGCAAGCCAAGCCGTCGAATTCAACACCCATATTATCGACGCTAAAGATCGAGAAAACATTGACCTATCACGTTTTGAAGTGGCGAACTACATTCTGCCAGGAGAGTATCTGCTGGATATTGTGATCAATGGTCACTTATTGCCAGAACAACGCTTAATAAAATATATTGCTACTGAAAGTAAAAAAAATAGCCGAGTGTGCCTTACGCCAGAATTAGTCGAACAATTCGATTTGACTGATAGTTTCCGTTCTTCGTTGACCACGTGGCATGGCCAGCAATGCCTCTCGCTGGACCAGGATCCTGAAGTTACAGCCCGCTATGATCAAGAGAAACAGACCCTAACGATTACGATACCTCAGGCCTGGCTCAATTATCGCGATCAGAACTGGGTTCCCCCCTCACAGTGGGACGAGGGAGTCCCTGGTTTCTTGCTGGACTACAACCTGCTAGGCAGCAAATTCGTCCCCAAAGAGGGCGCGCGCTCAACCAATTTCAGTAGTTACGGAACTACCGGTGCCAATATGGGGCCATGGCGTCTACGTGGCGATTACCAGTATACCAATAGTCACTCGTCAAACGGGCCAAGGAGTGACCAATTTACCTGGGCGCAGGTCTACCTGTATCGTGCAATACCAGCGTTGGGCGCAAAATTGAGCGGTGGGCAAACCTACCTTAACTCGGACATATTCGATTCATTCCGCTTTGCAGGGGTATCACTGAATAGCGATCAACGTATGTTACCGCCGTCCCTGCGTGGTTACGCACCGCAGGTCACTGGCATAGCAAAAACCAATGCCAGGGTGATTATCAGTCAAAATAGCCGGATTATTTATCAGGCCAACGTGCCCCCAGGGCCGTTTGTTATTCAGGATCTGAGTGAAGCGGTACAAGGCGCACTCGATGTACGTATTGAAGAGGAAAACGGTAGCGTGACCTCCTATCAGGTCAGCACGGCAACCATTCCCTTCCTGACCAGAAAAGGAAGCGTTCGGTTTAAAACCGCACTGGGTAAACCGACAGAGGGACGAAACAATCACGCCATCGACCCAGCGTTCTATAGCGGTGAGCTTTCCTGGGGGATACTGAATAATTTGTCGCTGTACGGCGGAGTGATTACCACCAACGGTGACTATCAGGCACAAGCGTTGGGCATAGGCCAAAACCTGAAAAGCTTTGGGGCTGTCTCTTTCGACGTTACCCGTTCGGCTGCAAATCTGGCGCACCAGAACAAGCTGACGGGATACAGCGTTCGGGCCAATTATGCCAAGCGTTTTGAGGCCACCGGCAGCCAGATCACGTTCGCCGGATATCGCTTTTCAGAAAAAACGTTTATGTCGTTGAATCAGTACCTTGACAAAGTCAGTGGCAATACCTATTCAAGGGATGACAAACAAACGTATACGATAACCGCGAACCAATACGTGCCATGGCCAGATGTCACACTCTATTTGTCGGCCACGCACAAAATTTATTGGAATGATTCGTCGACCAATAATTACAGCATGTCGGCGAGCAAAATTTTCGATATCGGCCCATTCAGAGGGATATCGACCACGCTGACCGCCAGCAAATTGAAATATCGCTATGAGGACGAGGATCAGATATTCCTGTCATTCAGCTTACCAATCTCTGCCGGGCAACAGATCAGTTATGACGCGCAGCAAAGCTCTAGCGGGGGCTTCAGTCAGGCCGTTTCTTATTACAATAGCCAGGACATTAATAACACTTGGCGGGTCAGTGCGGGGGGCAACAGCCCTGATATCCAGAAAGGCAATGGCGTGTTCCGTGGTAATTATCAGCACAATACGCCACATGGGCAATTTGGCTTGAATGGTAGCGTCAAAAATAATGATTATCGTTCACTCAGCGGCAACTGGTACGGTTCATTGACGGCGACGCCTTACGGGGCAGCACTACACCAAAACAGCGCAGGCGATGAACCAAGGATCATGCTGGCTGCGCAGGTAAAAGGGATCCCAATCAATAACGGGTCTGGTGTCACCAACGACTACGGCATTGCCGTGGCTAATGGCGTATCAAGTTATCAAACATCGGACGTATGGATTGATGTCAATAATCTACCTGTCGATGTCGAAGTTTATAGTTCCGTTGTCAGTAAGACTCTAACCGAAGGTGCTATTGGCTACCGAAAAATTCGTACCATAAAAGGCCAGCAACTGATGGCGGTGATCCGGTTACAGGATGGCAGTTTTCCTCCGTTGGGCTCTGTGGTAACGGATAACAGCACTGGGTTCGAATCCGGCTTGGTTGGTGAAAATGGACTGGTTTATCTTGCGGGTATTTCTGCAGAGAAGAAACTGACTGTACGATGGGGTGAAAATAAACAATGTCGCATCCACGCACCCGATGATAGTTCTATTTATTCCGGTCAGGTTTTATTGCCATGTCAATAGGCATATGTTTCACGACTGCGCCACTTTATTAGGGATGAAATGAAGAAATGAAAAAAAATTTACGCTTAGCCATATTGGCTATGACTATTTTAGCCTGCAATGCCACCTTTGCTGCAATTAACCTGGACAGAACTCGCGTGATATTCGGGAGTAACGATCAATCTGTCAGCGTCATGCTTGAAAATCAGAGTAAAAGCTTGCCCTATCTGGCACAAGTTTGGCTTGAGAATGCCGCCGGGGAAAAAATCCCCAGTCCGCTAGTCGCTCTGCCGCCAATGCAGCGTATCGACTCAGGCCAAAAAAGCCTGGTCAGGATCCTGCAACTGGCAGATGCGAAAGCACTACCTAAGGATCGTGAGTCGATTTTTTATTTCAATGTCAGAGAAGTGCCGCCGAAGAGCGAACTAAACAACGTGATGCAGGTAGCGATCCAAAGCCGGATAAAAGTGTTCTTCCGACCTGCGGCAATTACGCCAAAGCAAGGGGATATCTGGCAGGAGAAGATCGCGGTGACGGCGCAAAATGGCACGGTAAAAATGGCTAACCCGACCCCCTTCTACATCACAATTGGCTATTTAAGCCAGGATAATCGCGGCAATTTCCCTGGTTTTGACAGTGTCATGATCGCTCCATACTCGACAGAAACGGTGGCTACCGGTGGCTATAGTGGCGAACGCTATAGCATTGGGTATATGGATGACTATGGCGGTCTGCAGATCAATGAGTATCAGTGCCGAAACAGCCAATGTGAAAAAATCAACAATAAGAGCCGATAAAGCGGAGGATGGCATGAAGCTTAACCGCACATATAGTGTACTGGCATTACTGTTATGCATTTTCGTTGGGACCGCGGCGGCTAGCCCAGCGCACCAATCAGCGGAAGGAATGCGCGGGAAACTGTCATTTTCCGGTGCGGTGATCACCTCGCCTTGTCACATTGAAATGGCTAGCGATGAACAGGTTATCCCTTTAGGGGTTATTAGCAACGCAACGTTTAACCGAGTGGGTGCTCACTCTTCACCCATTCCTTTAAAAATACATGTCGTCAACTGCGTCATGGAAAAACACTCCGCCTTCGATAAGGTAAAAATGAACGAAGAAAGTGCCAACAATGGCTATCTGGTTTCAATAACTTTTTACGGTGAAAGCGCCTCCTCGACGCGACAGGATTTATTGGGTGGGAAGGATATGAAGCATGGGGTTGGCTTGGCTATTGAGAACGAACAGGGAGAACGGGTGATTTTAGGCGAGGAAAGCCAACTATTCCGGCTACAAGATAATAGCGATGTACTGCAATTGTTCGTCATGTTGGAAAGTTATGAACAACTAGATCGTATTCAACTAGGTAATTTCTATACACAAGCTACCTTTAGGCTTAGCTATAAATAATAAAAACTCTAGCGCCGATTTTAAATCAGGATAAAAAATGCATACTCAAAGAAAATGGTGTTCACTTCACCTCATATCACTATTGCTCAGTTTATTATTTATGAGCCAGACAGCTAAGGCTTTAGACTGTGTTGAAAAAGGAACTCAGTTGGTGAATATGCCACCAATCCCCGTCGGTAAACTGGCGATCCCTTCCAATGTGCCTATCGGAACCAAAATATGGGAATCCAATGAAATCAGTATGACGGCCTATTGTGATAATGTTCTTGGCACAATCACTGACGTAGTGCATTTTTATTTCAACCCAAAATCCCAGTCGTTGGGCGAAGGACTGAAGCTCGGTGTGAGTTATAATGGCCAGGATCTTGAGGAAAATGCACAAAGTTTGAGCACCGGTAGTGCACCTATCAAAAAAGGTCAGAATGTCACTATCCCAATTACGTTCAGGCTCTATATCAAATTGGCAGGTAACGCACCAAGCAATGGGACCTATAAAGGAAACGATCAATTCATTGTATTCCAATTAGATGGCAGCCGCGGCCTGAATAATTCCGCCAACGCAAAAAACGTAAAATATACGCTATCAGGCCTGCAAGGAGTCCGCTTTCTGGCCTGTGGCTCAGATTTAAAAGTCTATCCTGAATCGCAAATAGTCAACTTTTCCGCTATCCAGAAGAATTTGTTAACGGGAACCTCTGGCGTAAGCATGCCTTTCGCTATTCAAGCAATAAAGCAAGGTTGTCTCGATAACTTCTCGCTACAGGCTGAATTCTCTACCCCAAGTCCATTGATTGGTGATGATGCAATAGACTTACAGAATGGGACTAAATTAACCCTATACAACGATTTACAACAGGCTATCAAATTTAATCGCTACGATGATTTTGCAGAGTTAAATAATGTCAATCAAGTCACGAAAGACTTTATAGCGACAATAAGTGCAATTCCAGGAAGAGACATTGCCCTGGGTCAATTTGATACCTCAGTGATTGTAAAAGTCAACTACTACTAATACTTGGAGATAACATGGCGGTTTGGCAAGAAATAAATGACTTGGAACCAATGAGTCAGGGATCGTGCTTTATTGTTTTTTTTAATGATTTTTGTACGGAGATGGGGCTTAATTATTTGTTGGAGAATGCGTATTCTGAGCTAGGCGTTTATAAAATGCAGCGTTCTATCCAGCAGTATACTATGCCGACTTATGATTTAATTAATTATTTTTCAGCCTTAAAAAGAGATTGCATTAATAACAGAGTCATTATTTTAACCGAGAGTAAAGAGATGGAGATTTTACATTCCCTTACTTCATTTAAAATGTTCCATTTATTGTCAAAAAAAGAGACCCTACAGTTTATCCATCGTGTTGTTACTCAGTCCGTCAATACTAATAACCAATATGCTAGCCCAGGCATTATTGAAAAGAAAGAAGCTAATGGTGCTAATAAACCCCTCTCACAGCGGGAGTGGTTTGTATTAAACAGTTTGGCTCGAAAAATAACGCCTGCGGCCATTGGCAAGATGGCAGGAATAAATATTAAAACCGTCAGCGCGCATAAAATGAACGCCATGAGAAAGTTAGGACTTACCTCGCCACAGTTCCTTCAATTATTAGTGGGACTTTCCGAAGTTAAAAATATTAGCACGATGGTACTGAAAGAACCGCCAAAATGATATTTATACTGAGAGTAGGCCAGACCAATATCATTGGTTTGGATGAGGAAGGTCTTCAATGGAGTTTAGAAACAATGCCAGATCGCTGGTGAAAGCACTGGAAGATCCGCGAGTTCAGTACGACGATCAAAAATTGAAAGAAGAGGTTGAGTTAGAGTATATTCTACAAAAAATGCGTGAAGAAGCGGGATTAAGCCAGGCAGAAGTCGCAAAAAGACTGGGAGTCACACCACCAGCAATTAGCCGTTTGGAAAAGAAACCGACACACGCCAGCTTTAAAACGCTCAAACGCTATGCATTGGCATGTGGTTTTAGCCTGTACTTTTATTATCGATAGGCGTTGATTTCTGCTAGTTTCCCAAGAAATTTAATGATACACACACATCATAAAAGGTGACTGATTATTCGAAATTAAAATAGTATTCTCGGTTTTCGGTTTAATCACTACTATATCGTTATAGCCCACTTTGAACATGCTGTCAAACATGACAAGGCTTGCGAAATTGTTATCAATATTATCGATTGCATTGACATCGATACGCTCACTGTTCAATGTATAAGTATGCTGTCTAACACTCTCAACTCGATAACTATAGTAAATATTTCTTAAGATCGTTTGCTTTTTTATGACTTCATTTTTTTCATTATACATTGTCGCGGTGCCACTTATTGCGTAAATAATATTGTGCGAATTCAAGAATGAGAAGTAAACATTGGCATTCATAGTCACAAGTTTGTCTTTGTATATGCTTTCCACACTAATATTACCACGACAACCGTAGTTATAAATGGGCTCATCCACGCGATTGTTTTGGTAACTGAATACGGTATAAATAGCATATAGAACAAGTACTGCCGTCACCAATACAGTAGAGATTATTATGTTTTTTGTTTTTATATTACTCATTGCATTTCCTATCATTTCTATAAAAACTCTGGCATGATTCTATGCGGTTGTCTTTACCCACCTCGCATCTTGCCATAAACTCACGAAAGGAGCCGGTGTTAATAGGAGATAACGTTGATTCAGTATGAAATATGAAGGCATCATTACTTTTGCAAACCATATTTTTATCGGCCATAAAACATTTGGCTCGAGCTATAAATTTTTCATTTTCACTCTTAGTAATGGGTGTCACAGAGTACAATTTACACTCACCAAAATTTGCAACAAAATGGTTAAGTTGCATAGGTTTTTTATCGTAACTTAAGATTACAAAAAATGAGATTAAACAAAAGCTTAGAGCGAGAAAAAGATAAACCACGACAGATTTTTTGATATTATTTTTGTTATTTATATCGACAACTGGAGTTGGCTTTTCTTTAAGCAAAACGGTTTCATGTGATTTATCATCATGAATTAAAGGCTTTTCATCAAGGATTTCCTGCTTTTCAGATTCAAGATAAACTTGCACTTTGGTTTCTTTCTTGATCAAGAAACCAATTTTAGGAATGGTTACGATAAATTCTGATTCGATACCTAAGCTGGAAATGATTTTCCGCAATTTACTGATACATTGATTGAGATTGTTATTGCTTGAAATCAAACCATAATCATCCCAAACCTTCTGGAACAGAGTCTCGCGTAGTACGATGGAACCATGCTGTTCGATAAGCAAGGCCAGGACACGCCGAGCCGGATTAGAAATGATTATTTTCTCATTCCCATCCTCAAGAAGCGTAAACGCGTTTTCATCCATATTGAAAAGCACGCGATTTTCAATGATATAAATCATTCATAAGATACCTTTATCTTTCATTCTAACAAGTATATCCCAGTGAATCATAACTTCAAGCGTAGGCGAAATCTTGGAGAGTGCAAAAGCTGCTAGATGGGGATAAAAAACAGCCCTGCAAGCAGGGCTATTTCGCAATAATATTAAATCAGCTTAAATCAACATCCTTGCTGCCAAACAACCAGGTCAGAATAAAGCCGGCGATATAGGAGATCAAAATACCGGCGACATACACCAGCATGCCGGCAAAAATCCCGTTGGCTGAGGTCATTAATGGGATCGACACCAGGCCCGAAGGACCAAACACCGTATTCAGCCCCACCGGCAACCCCATCCAGGCAACCAGACCGATAAAGAACCCACCGACCGCGCCCCCAAGACAGGCAGTAACGAAAGGCTTCAGACGCGGTAAGGTGACGCCGTAAATCAGCGGCTCACCAATCCCCAGCAGGCCGGGGAAAATGGCACCTTTAATCTGGGTACGAAGCAGAGAGCCTTTAGGAGAGCGAGCAAATAGCGCCAGTGACGCCCCCACCTGCCCTGCACCGGCCATCGCCAGAATAGGGAACAGCGAGTTGAAGCCCTGCGCATCCATCAAGGCAAAGTAAACCGGCACAAAGCCCTGATGAATGCCAAACACAACGGCGATCAGGAACAACCCGGCCAGAATGGCGGTACCGAACGGGTTGCCGTTCAAGTGCATAAACAGCCATGACATGCCCTTAAACAACTCACCGCCAACCGGCATAATCACCACAAAGGTAATGGCGCCAGTGATCAGCAGGGTAATTGACGAAGTCAGGATCATATCCAGATTATCGGGGATCACCCGGCGCACCTGCCTTTCGATCCATGCGCCCAAGATACAGGCCAGTAGCACCCCAATAATGTTACCGCGTGGGTCGATCGCCAGCCCAAAAAAGTCGCTCATCCCTGCGTAGTAGCCGGTAGTTCCTTCCGGTACATAGCGTAAAACAAACAGCGAAGCGATGATCGCACCGTTAACCCCGGTGCCACCAAAGGCCTTCTGAGTATTAAAGCCAATCAGGATACTAAGGAAGGTAAACAAACCGATGCTGAACACTTTCATGTAAGCGATCAGCCCTTTGAGCCATGCGGCCGGTGCCACTCCCTCCACGATCAGCGTTTGCTGCATCAGGGTAGCGATCCCCAACAACAGCCCTGCGGCAATAAAACCTGGGATCAACGGCGTAAAAATCGTGGCAAATTTAGTCAGGAAATTATGCACCGCGCTATTTTGCTTGGCTTTCATCTGCTGCTTGTTTTCACTTGCCAGGGCCTGCAAGTCAGCTTGCTCGGCATTCCCCCGTTCCTGCTGCGGCTGCGCCGTTAACAACGCATTCATCATCTCGCTGGCAGTTTGCGCTTTGCCAGGGCCGAGGATAACCTGCAGTTGATCGTCGCCGTTAACTACCCCCATCACGCCAGGGATCTTCTTCAACTCTTCAAGCCGTATTTGCTGACGATCTTTTAACGTCAGACGCAGCCTGGTCATGCAGTTACCGCAGATAATGATATTTTTACTGCCGCCTACCAGAAGTAAAATTTGCTCTATCATCGGAACGGTTATTTTCGCCATGGTTATGCCTGTATCCCTTGCAGTGCTTGACGGATAAATCCTTTGTTTTTACTCAAAACCGCGCTGGCCTCAGGTGCAGACAAGCCGCCGAGGATCATCACAATCGCGGTTTTGCAGTGGCGCTGACATTGATTAAGTGCCTCTTCCGCCTCTTCAGGGCTGCACTCCGTGGCTTCGACCACGATATTGACCTGGCGCTGTATCAGCTTGGCGTTGGTGGCTTCCACGTCGACCATCAGGTTGCTGTAAACCTTGCCGCTGCGGATCATCGCCCCGGTGGTGATCATATTCAGGATTAACTTCTGCGCCGTTCCCGCTTTCATCCGAGATGAACCTGTCACCACTTCTGGGCCTACCACCGGTTCAATCGCGATATCGGCTGCCTGACCCATTTCGCTATTCGGATTGCATGAGATGGCTACGGCAGTCGCCCCAACGCTACGGGCATAAGCTATTGCCCCCAGCACATAAGGGGTGCGGCCGCTCGCTGCGATGCCGACCAACACATCACGCGCGTTGAAATCGAGATTACGCAGATCCTGCTCGCCCATTTGCGGACTATCTTCGGCATTTTCCACTGCCTGCAAAATCGCGGCATGGCCCCCTGCGATCAGCCCAACCACCTGCTCACGCGGCGTACCGTATGTTGGTGGGCACTCACTGGCATCCAGGATCCCCAACCGGCCAGAGGTGCCCGCTCCGCAATAAATCAATCGGCCACCGTTGGCAAAAGCGTCTACCACCAGATCCACTACCCTGGCGATTTCTGGCAAGGTGGCTGCTACCGCCAGCGGCACTTTTTGGTCTTCGCTGTTGATCACGGCGAGCATATCCAGAGTGGGCAACGTATCAATTTGCGAACTGGCCGGGTTGCGGCTTTCCGTCACCATCTGGCTTAAATTTATCTTCATGGAGGTTTCCAATGGGTTAAGATTTGCGACAATGTTAAGGAATTATTTATTCGGCAAATGTGATAATCGTCACGGTAAATCTATTCTCGCCGAGAGCTAAATCAGGAATAAAGCGGAAAAATAACCGCCATTTAAACTTTAATTTCCAACAATTTCAAATAAATAAGTCAAAGGAATGAAAAGCCCCCTAACTGGAATAATCTATTACACACAGTGGAGATATTGTTGATGTCAGTCCTGAACGAAATCACCTGGTTGTTGCCAAGCCTGGCCGAAAACCAGCAAAAAATCGCTAAATATATCCTTGATAACCCGGAAGCCGTCCTGGGCATGTCTTCTTCCCAGTTTGCTGAAGATGCGGGGGTCAGCCAGTCTGCCATCGTCAAGTTTAGCCAGAAAATCGGTATGAAAGGCTTCCCTGCCCTGAAAATTGCCATCAGTGAGGAGCTGGGTAGAAATAACCTGTTCAAGTCCTCTCCGCACAAGGCCTTGCATAACGCCATCTCGTCGGAAGATTCATTGATGGTTGTGGCACAAAAGCTGGCCCATGAGAAAAATGCCGCAATCGTCGAGACGACAAAAAGGATTAATTTCGCCATTTTCCAACAGGTGGTCGATGCCATCGATAACGCCCAGCGCGTGCAGATCGTCGGTATTTGGGGCTCTGGCCTCACCGCCAAAGATCTGAGCTATAAATTACAGAAGATCGGTATCCTGAGCCTGGTGGAAGCCGATCTTCACGTCCAGATTGCCACCGCGCAGGCGCTAACCGCCAAAGACGTACAAATCGTGATTTCTTTCAGTGGCCGCAGGAAAGATATGCATATCGCCGCCTCCATGGCAAAAGCGCAGGGAGCCACGGTGATAGCCATAACCGGCGACAAGGGAAATCCTTTAGCCAAAATAGCCGATTATGTATTGGAAAGTGTCTCTGATGAAAACGAGTGGCGGAGTTCTTCGATTTCGTCCAGAACCGCACAGAATACCCTGACGGATTTGATTTTCCTGGCGTTAATGCAACGACGCAAAGAGATAGCCAAACCTCTGGTGCTGAATGCGAGCATGACTATTAATAACCTGGACGACTGACCAGCAGAAAAAACCGAATACTATTAAAACAATGACAAGAATTATCTTAACTTTTTATGACGAGATTAAAATAATTATCGCAAGATATTCTTGCCCTTAAAGGGTTATTCTTTGCTCGCCCCCTTTACCAATCAAGCTGCGCGATACAATGCTGGTATAAAAAACCGGCATTATTCCTTTACGCATCACAAACACGAATCGATCAACTGTGATAATTATCACTTTATTACCTGGTTTGGAATGTACAATCGCCGGAAATTGATACCTCGGAGTCATCCCATGAAAAAAATAATACCGGCCATCTTTTTATTTAGTGCCGGAAGCTATGCTGCCGCTATTCCTGAAACCCAACTAAAAGAGATGTGGCTCTCCCCCAAAGGCGCAGCTGAAAAGATCATTGCCGACATGAGTTTGGCGGAAAAACTCGGGCAAATGTTGATGGTGGACATTCGTTCCTGGGATGAAAACGGCAGCGAAAGCAAAAACCCTTTTACCGAGATGAATACCAACGTCAGTAAAATGATGACGGACTATCATTTAGGCTCGGTGATCCTGTTCCGTGAAAACCTGATTAATACCCCACAAACGGTTGAGTTGATTAATAATTTCCAGCACGCACGGACTAATTTACCACTGTTTATCAGTACCGATCAGGAAGGCGGATATGTTACTCGTCTACGTGTGGGTACCGAGATGCCGGGCAATATGGCCTTGGGTGCTACCGGTGTGGCCGATTTAGCCAAACAAGCCGGGAATATTCATGGTTATGAGTTAACCAGCCTTGGGTTTAACTTTAACTTTGGGCCGGTAGTGGATGTCAATAACAACCAGAATAATCCAGTCATCGGCGTTCGCTCTTATTCCGACGATCCTATTCTGGTTGGGCAATTAGCTCGCAGTTATATCGAAGGTATTCACCAATATCCGGTGCTCACCTCTCTGAAGCACTTCCCCGGGCACGGCAACGTCGCCTCAGATACCCATTTTGCACTCCCCAGCGTCAACACGGATAAGGCTTCATGGCAACAGACCGAACTGAAACCCTTTGTCGACGTGATGCCCGATACCGATGCCATCATGACCGCCCATGTGGTGGTGCCAGCGCTTGATAGCACCATCCTGACCAACATCAAGGGAGAGAAAATCGGTACGCCGGCGACCTTATCCAAAGCGATCTTGACCGATACCCTGCGTAATCAACTCAAGTTTGACGGGCTGATCCTGACGGATGCCATGGACATGGGAGCCATTACCGGCAATTTTGACCGTCATTGGTCCATCAAGCAGGCTATTTTAGCCGGTAATGATATTGTCTTGATGCCAATAGGAATTAAAGACAGTGCCAGCATTGAACAACTCGGCGAACTGTATGCTTATTTGCAGGCCGAAGCGGAAAAAGACCCGGTGCTGAAGCAACGCATTGAAGATTCCGCCCAGCGGGTGATTTATACCAAGCTCAGTAAACGCATCTCCCCTGCGCCTCATAATGCTGCCACGGCTGAAAGCATTGTCGCTTCCAAGGCGCACAAGGATCTGGAAAACGCCATTTCGGAGCAGGCCATTACGCTGATCAAAAACGAGCAGGTTCTGCCTTATGTGCTTAGACCACAAAACAACATTATGGTCTTTTCGGACGAAGGCCCACGCAATGAGTTAATCAACAAGCATTTAGCTCAGATTGCCGACGAGTTGAAAGTGGGCTTAAACGTCAAAGATCAGGTGGTCAAACTGGGTCAGGACACGTTGACGACAGAAGAAATTGAGCAGCAACTGCAAGGTCAGCAGTTGGTTATCCTGGCTACCTACAACCTGAAGCTCAACCCAGCCAATGCGCAGCGCATCATCGACGTAGCCAACAAGCAAAACATTCCTCTGGTGGTTATTGCTACGCGTAATCCTTATGACATCGCTTATTTATCGGGCGTAAAGGCTAACATTGCGATTTATGGTATCACCGGCTTTGATGTGACCAATAACGTCCGCAACAGCCTGGAAACCAATATTCGCAGTGGTTTAAGAACGCTGTTCAAGGGGCCAGCAGGGGATAGCCTTGCAACGCCTCACGGTAAATTGCCGGTTGATATTAAAACACCAGATAATAATAACGTGCTCTACCCACGCGGTTACGGATTAACAGCATTATAATATCTCTGAAGGTAAAACATGAAGATCTTAACAGGGCTAGTGATTTTCAGTGCCATTCTCATGGCACAACCGGTATTGGCTGATGAGTCTGAGACGGATTATGATCAGGAGATCATCAAACTCAATAAACGCATTCAGCAAATAGAAAAAGAAAAGAAAGAGGCACAGGATAAAGTTCACCAACAAACCTGGCGCTTTGATACCTATATTGGTACCGAGCAGGAAATAGACAGTGACGATCGCTGGAAATATATCCGTGGCAGCGTAGCTACCTCGCCTTATGTCGGTGCCTTTATTTACCAGAATGATTCATTATGGCTGTATGACGTTCAGTTTTTGAAAACCTATCTGGATAATACGCCAGAATATGACCGCACACGTTGGCAGGCAGGCGTCACCAGAACCTTTCCCTTTACTCTGGCAGGGAAAACTGGCAACACCAAATTACGCCTCGGTTATCGTAACGACAACTGGCATTATCCATCCATCAGCAACCCGGCACTGGCCGATCCAGAATATAAAGGGGATATCCGCAAGGGTGAGGAGCGACACGAGATCTGGATCCGTCCGCAAGCCTATTACAAGTACTCTGATAGCCTGAGCTTTAACGCCAGCCTCTCTTTCCGCCTAATTGACCGTAAACTGGATTATGCGCGAGCCAAAGGGGATTATGGGGTTTACAAACGCGACTGGAGCCAGATCAATGAGCACTTCGCGGGGGCAAACCTGACGTTTAACCAGAAAAACTCCCTCTGGCTGAACTATCTGTATATCGATGAGCAACTGGTCAATACGCTGTATAACAAGGAGCATTTCCTGTGGGCGATTTACCGTTACAAGTTCGATAGTGGCGTGATGTTAATGCCTTATACCCGCCTGGCGCTGACTAAAGGGACGCAAAGCTTCCGCGACTCCAGAAACCAGGAAACGGTGTATAAAGAGAAAGACCGAAGCCGCTACGGCTTCCAGGCAATCTATCCGTTTACCAAGCAGACGTCGCTGTTTGTCGACAGTTACTACCGCCCGGAACAAACCTGGATGAACGGTGATAAAACCAGCAATAACTTCTGGTTCTGGGCGTTGGAACTGCGGCATAACTTCTGACGGGCAATTGATCCCATTAATAGAGAGAAATAAGGAATGAGGCATCTGCTACTGACAGTGTTATTCCTGTGCTCGTCGTTTGCTCTCAGCGCTGGCTATGTCAGCGCTGTACCAGGCATAGTGCTCGGCGTCGACCAGGAACAAACCTATGGGCCACTGCTCAAAAATAAGCGCATCGGCCTGATGGTGAACCAAAGCTCAATCAATAAACAGGGCCAACACACCATCGACAAATTGCTCGCCGAGCAGGAAAAATATCAATTTACCGTGACCACTCTGTTCTCGGTAGAACACGGTATCCGTGGTAATGCCGATGCCGGGCTGGGCGACGATAATCATATCGATAAGCACAGCGGCCTGCCGATCGTGTCTTTGTATGGCAGGGATGAGGATGGACGTTCTCGAGCCCATCCCACCGAGGCACAGTTAGCCAATGTCGATATCGTTATTTACGATCTGCAGGATGTGGGCGTTCGTTTCTTTACCTACACCATTTCCCTGCACCATATGCTGGAAAGCCTGCAGAAATACCATAAGAAAATGATGGTATTCGACCGGCCCAATCCGCTCGGCAGCCATGTGTATGGCCCTATTCTTGAGGAGGCAAACATCTCGGGGATTGGTATGCATCCGATACCAATGGTGCACGGGCTCACCTCCGGGGAGTTTGCCCGCATGATCACCGGCGAAGGTTGGCTGACGAATTTCAACGATACCCACTGGCAGACCTTTGGCAACAAAGACCACCAGTTTCCCGCTGAAGATCTGATGGTTATCAGCATGGCTAACTACCAGCATGACACCCCATATTCACTGCCAGTACGACCATCACCGAACCTGCGCAGCGATCTGGCTATCCAGCTTTACCCTTCTTTGGGGCTGTTTGAAGCCACCAGCGTCAACATGGGCAGAGGTTCAGACCATCCATTTGAACAACTGGGTTTCCCTACGCGCCAGTTTTACGTCAATACCTGCTATCAGGTGGATATTAACCAGCAGAAAACCGGTTGGCCCCAGGCCGGAAAGGAAGTGTGCGGGGAGATTTTGACCGCTACTGATATCAGCCAGGTTAAACCAACGATACGTTACCTGGTCGACTGGTGGTTCAAGTTCAAGACTGCGGGCTATGAGATGGTGATCCCTGCGGCAAAAGAAGCGCAGTACCTGGATTATCAGGAGGAGTTCTTCTTGATACGCCCTCAGTGGCTGGCCAAGCTCACCGGCACCAGCAACCTGGTTACGTTGCTGAATGACGCAAGCGAAAGAAAACTGTCCGTTGATGAAACGGTCCAGTTCATCGAGGCCCAGTGGCAGCCTGGGGTAGATAGCTATTTGCAACTGCGCGAGAAATATAAGCTGTACCCTTAACGAGACTGCGATGGTGCAAGGGGCGCTACATGCTGCGCCCCCTCACAAACTCAGCCATTGCCACGTTGTCATTAACCTTTCCCTTTTCCTATGACTTTGACTTTTGGTGGCGGTAGTCTTTGCCACCTCTTTTTTTGTCAGTACCGGTTATGGGGCGCAACATGTCGCTGAGATGAAGTTTCTATCGCCCCTCTCTGTTCTACTCTCCTTAACCCAGCTCAGCGCCAGAACGGACGGCTGTAGTCTCGCTTGATATCATCCCGGCGTAGACCGATATCCTTTAGCTGATCGCCATTCAGCCTTGCCAGGGTATTGGCAGCTTTGCGCCGCTCATTCCAACGCTTTGCCCATCTGTATGCTTTTAGCCATAAACGGGCAACAATAGAGTGACGTTTCGTTGTTGCTCCCTTAGCCGATAAGCAGCCACCATCAATTTGATTTTCAACAATATTACTCATAATCAGCTCCCCGTCAGTCGATGAGCCCTTAGCATGATGCTTGGCTGAAAAACATTACAGATGCAAATAGCGGCTATTATTTCCATACAGATATGTGCTAAACAGTCTGAATGGTAAAAATCAGCGCCATCTGTACTGGTCCCTCTCTCTTTATCAGGTGATATCCATGACTCGCTACCAACAATTGGCCAATATCCTTAGCCAACGCATCAAAGAAGGGCTGTATGTGCCCGGAGAACGGCTGCCTTCCGTTCGGGTATTGAGTGATGAGCACGGAGTGAGTATCAGCACCGTACAGCAGGCCTATCGGCAACTTGAAGAGTGCCTGCTGATCGAGTCGCGGCCGAAATCGGGATACTTCGTGCGCTGTAGCTCAAATCTGCCAGCGTTACCCGCGCTATGCAGCCATGCACAACGGCCTGTCGAGATTTCTCAGTGGGAAAATACGTTGGAGTTTTTACGGGGGAGCACTCAAAAGAATGTGCTACATCTGGGCGTCGGCACGCCGGATCTGTCTGGCCCAGGCCTGAAAATACTCAGCCGTTTGCTGGCCCGTATCAGCCTGCATCAAAGCGAGGAAGTGCTGGATTACGACAGTATTTACGGCACCACGGCGCTGCGTGAGCAGATTGCCCGCCTGATGCTGGACAGCGGCAATCATCAATCGGCAGACAATATCATCATTACCTCTGGCTGCCATGGCGCACTGGCTATTGCGCTAGGGGCAGTTTGCCAGCCTGGTGACATTGTGGCGGTGGATTCCCCCAGCTTTCATGGTGCGATGCAGACGCTGAAAGGGATGGGGATGAAGGTGATTGAAATCCCCACCGATCCGGTGGTGGGGATCAGCCTGGAGGCGTTGGAAATGGCGCTGGATCAGTGGCCGATTAAAGCCATCCAACTGACTCCGACCTGCAATAACCCCTTGGGTTACAACATGCCGGATGAGCGCAAGAAAGCGCTGCTGACATTGGCTCAACGCTATGACGTGGCCATTATTGAAGACGATGTGTACGGCGCACTCGCTTATCAATACCCACGCCCTCCGACTATTGCCTCGTTTGATGATGATGGCCGTGTATTGCTGTGCAGTTCCTTCTCTAAAACCGTTGCGCCCGGTCTGCGGGTTGGTTGGATTGCGCCGGGGCGTTACTTAGAGAAAGCGTTACATATGAAGTACATTTCCGCTGGCCGAGTCCCCACCTTGCCACAGCTGGCAATGGCTGAATTCATCAAACAAGGGCATTACCTACAACATTTACGCCGCATGCGCCGCCAATATCAACGTAATCGCGACATTATGACGGGTTGGATCATGAAGTATTTCCCGCCGAATACCTGCCTGAGCAGGCCACAAGGTAGCTTTATGTTATGGGTGGAGCTGCCTTACGGATTCGATAGCCTGCGCCTGAATCGCTGTTTGTTGCCACAGGGCATACAGATTGCCGTCGGTTTTATTAGTTCTGCTGCCGGAAAATACCGCAATTGCCTACGGCTCAGCTACAGCAAGCCCATGACCCGCGAGATTGAGCAAGCGATCCAAAAGGTGGGTAACACGATTTTTGAATTGTTGGAGAACCTTAAAAAATGAATGCCGAGGGTTTATGAGTTCCACTACAGCAATCTGAGCCCGCAATTCACATTGCGGGCTTTTTTGTCTCTGCAGCACGATCCTTTGGCACAACTAACCGTTAGTGATCCAGATAGAGATAATGTAGCCAACTGGTCATGCGTAGCAGGACCTTGCGCATGATGGAAAGATGCTCAAAGTGCTCTGTATAGACCGCAGTTTGCGCAGTGACCCCATCGGGCAATTTATCGAGGTCCGGAACAGGGTCTAAATCAATCATCACGTAAACACCCTCCTGCTGAGCGCCGACATTTAGCCCCTGCAATACACCGCTGGCCTGATAGCTGCCGCTGGGTACCACTGGCAGCACCCGCGTTACCGAGCCGCCATAGATTTTCCCGGGCAAGCCGTTAAATACCACTTCGGCCTTGTCTCCCTGAGCTAAACGCAGGATCGAGTTTTGACGGAATACCGCCACCACCTGCCGTTTTTGTTGCGGAATAAAAGTCATCACCGGTTTGAAAGGCAGACGCACTGCCGTCGTGCCAGGCCTGGCCAGCACTTGAGTGACGTAACCCTCCCTCGTTTTCAACACTATCGCGAATGTCAAAAAACGGACATGCACCTTTCTCAACGACTACACTTGTAAAATTGGTTTGATGGCGAGTGATCTCTTGATGCTGCGTTGCTTACGAACAACGTTCTCCCTACGATCCCACTAACGGAATTTGTATGAAGATTGAAATTCTTAAGCAGGCGGTTATGGATTCACGAGACGGCATCACCATCTCTGACAATGTCATAGACGACAATCCTTTGATTTTTGTAAATCCGGCTTTTGAGAGAATGACCGGCTACTCCTTCGAAGAAATCACCAACATCAACTGTCGATACCTACAAAATAACGATCGGGAACAGCCAGAGCTGGAGATTGTGCGCAACGCCGTTAAAAAAGGTGAGTACTGCCTTGTAACCTTGCGAAACTACCGCAAGGATGGAACTATGTTTTGGAACGAGTTAAGCATATCGCCAATTCATGATGAGAGTGGGACTGTAACCAATTTTATCGGGATCCAAAAAGACGTAACACCAAGAATGATAATCCAGCAACAGCTTCGTGATGAGCATCGGTCCCTCGAGGAAATGAAAATACACTTCGAGCAACTCTCCATAAAGGATGGACTCACCGGGATTTATAATCGCCGTTTTTTTGATACGCAGTTCGACATTCAATGCAAAATTGCCATCCGTAATGGCGACTCATTGACGCTCGCCATGATCGATGTCGATCACTTCAAATCATTCAATGATATTTATGGACATCAGGCAGGCGATGAAGCGCTAATACGTGTCGCGGATTGCTTGAGCAAGTCCTTCAAGCGGGGGTCTGATTTTGTCGCCAGGTATGGCGGCGAAGAATTTGTCATTCTCTCCAATGGCATGACGAAAGACCAGGCAACGCTGTATGTGCAGACGCTATGCCAACTGGTGCGAGATTTGAGAATACCGCACTCCGCTTCCAGCACTGGATACTTGACTATAAGCATCGGTTTTTCAGTTCATACATTTGACCAACTGCCCTTGCCTAACGTACTACTGACACATGCCGATAAAGCTCTCTACGTAGCTAAAGCCCGGGGCAAAGATCAGTTTTTCAGTCTTTAGATTCGGTAGTCTAACTGCTTGCCCGCCTGATCTATGACAGAGTTTGTGGGCGGACGGGCCAGCTACACTGTAACCATGCCACCTCCTCCCTTTAACATCACAGAGTGTTTATGCTCTTGGCATTTTGAGAGGAATACGCTAAATTTCCATAATTCTGGAAATATAAAATAAAGGTGCTTATGGAGCTTTCGAAAGCAGCGGATACCCTGAAAGAGCTGGGGCATCCAACACGTCTGAGTGTGTACAGAGAGCTGGTTAAAGCCGGGCATCAGGGGCTGCCTGTAGGAGAACTGCAAAAGCGGCTTGAGATCCCTGCTTCAACATTAAGCCATCATCTGTCAGCACTGATTTCAGTTTCCCTTGTACATCAGGAACGGCAAGGACGAACACTTTTTTGCCATGCTCACTATGAAAGTCTGGATGCGCTGATCGCCTTCCTTACTGAGGAATGTTGCACTGGTACCGCTGATTGTTCCACTACTGCCATAAATCAAAAAAATGGAGAGGTAAAATGACGGACGAGCTTAAGAACGTTGATACAGGTTTATTCGACACGTCAATTAACGAGGGGAGATTCGGTGTTCCTGCCATTCAACATCCTGCCCGCATTCTGATGCTTTATGGTTCTGTACGCGAACGTTCATACAGCCGACTGGCAACTGAGGAAGCTGCAAGATTATTGACTGCGATGGGCGCAGAAGTGCGGATCTTCAATCCTTCTGGCTTGCCTCTTCCTGATGATGCACCTGAATCGCATCCTAAAGTGATGGAGCTACGCGAGCTGGTTCGTTGGTCTGAAGGGATGGTGTGGTGCTCACCTGAGCGGCATGGTGCAATGACCGGTATCATGAAGGCCCAGATTGACTGGATACCCCTATCGGAAGGCGCTGTTCGCCCTTCTCAGGGTAAGACGCTGGCCGTTATGCAGGTCTGCGGTGGCTCTCAGTCTTTCAATGCCGTAAACCAGATGCGCATTCTTGGCCGTTGGATGCGGATGATCACCATTCCAAATCAGTCCTCCGTGGCAAAAGCCTGGCAGGAGTTTGATGAGGATGGACGAATGAAACCGTCGTCTTATTACGACCGCATTGTGGATGTGATGGAAGAGCTCGTGAAATTTACTCTCCTGACCCGGGGCAACTCAGCCTATCTCGTTGATCGCTATAGCGAACGAAAAGAGTCGGCAGAAGAGCTTTCCCGGCGAGTGAATCAGAGCAAGATTTGAGGCCTGACATGAGTGGTATGATTGCTTTCAATTCGTGTGTGGCGTTTTTTCAGACGGCAACATGAGGCGGAACTGTCTCACGTTTTGACATCAACCCACCGGTAAATGGCGAAGTAACATGAAAAAAGCAGGAGGGGAGTTACTTCTCCCCTATTTTCCTAAGCCTGTAGTTTTGGGTTTAAAATTCCTTGTTTTTTTATTATAGTGCCCGCTTAGCTCATGTGACTGGGCTTGATTTGATGGCTGGATGAGTGTGTTTTTACTGGCTAAACACTCTTCTGAAAGTAACTAAAGCAGACTTGAGGCCTAAATTTTTATCATGCGTATTACGCCACCCTGAGTTTTCCCTTCCTTCGTCGTACTGAGCCAGCCTCTGCACGCACTCAATAACATCCCGTCTGCGGATGTGTTTTACCGTACATAAATTTTTGCCCTCAAGGGCTGACTGTATCTAAAAACCGAGAAATAACTATGTTGCTGTCCTCAACGCGTAAGGACTGGCTAGGTAACGTCCGTGGTGACGTACTGGCCGGTATTGTTGTCGCGCTCGCGCTCATTCCAGAATCGATCGCCTTTTCCATTATTGCCGGCGTCGATCCCCAGGTAGGGCTCTACTCTGCTTTCTGTATCCCGGTAGTTATGGCTTTCTTTGGCGGGCGTCCGGCGATGATTTCTTCATCCACAGGTGCAATGGCGCTGCTGATGGTGACGCTGGTTAAAGACCACGGCCTTCAATATCTGTTGGCGGCGTCCATTCTGACGGGGGTCTTCCAACTGATAGCCGGTTATCTGAAATTAGGCAGACTGATGCGTTTTGTCTCACGCTCAGTGGTAACCGGATTCGTCAACGCGCTGGCAATTCTGATCTTTATGGCGCAGTTACCTGAACTGACTAATGTGACCTGGCATGTTTATGCCATGACTGCGGCGGGTCTAGGAATTATTTATCTCTTCCCGTACCTTAACAAAACCATTCCTTCACCACTTGTCTGCATCGTTGTGCTGACTGGCATTGCCATGTGGCTGCATCTGGATGTACGAACTGTAGGTGACATGGGTAAACTTCCGGACAGCCTGCCTGTCTTCCTGCTTCCCGACGTGCCGCTAACTATCCAGACACTGCTCATCATCCTGCCATATTCTGCGGGGCTTGCGGTGGTTGGTCTGCTTGAGTCAATGATGACCGCGACTATCGTGGATGACATGACCGACACCCCCAGTGACAAGAACCGGGAATGCAAAGCGCAGGGTATCGCCAATATTTGTACGCCGTTTATCGGAGGAATGGCAGGGTGTGCGATGATCGGGCAGTCGGTTATCAACGTAAAATCAGGCGGGCGTGGGCGGCTTTCTACTCTCACTGCTGGTGTGGTGCTGCTTTGCCTGATTGTGTTCCTGCGTGACTGGGTATCTCAGATCCCCATGGCAGCGCTCGTCGCGGTGATGATTATGGTATCCATCGGAACGTTCTCCTGGCGCTCGATTATCAACCTGCGCACACATCCACTTTCAACCAGCGTGGTCATGCTCGCCACTGTCGCTGTCGTGGTTGCAACACATAATCTGGCCTTTGGCGTGCTGACTGGCGTACTGATAGCCTCGCTCAACTTTGCCACTAAAATATCCCGGTTCATGAGAGTCACTTCTGTTCTTGAGGATTCGAGCCGAACCTATACCGTTACCGGCCAGGTTTTTTTTGCCTCGGCAGACCGCTTTACCAGCCACTTTAATTTCCGCGAAGCCATTGAGCATGTGGTGATAGATGTTTCACACGCCCATTTCTGGGACATCACATCCGTCAGCGCTCTGGATAAAGTGGTCATTAAGTTCCGCAGAGAAGGCACGGAAGTTGAGATCCGTGGGATGAACGAAGCTACCAGCACCATCGTTGACCGTTTTGGTGTTCACGATAAACCCGAAGAACTCGAAAAAGCAGGCTTCTGATACTTCGTTAACACGGGTCCCCAGGAAAAAGGGCGAGTATTCTCGCCCTTTCATCATCTCGACCCTTTTACCTACATAATCAACTCAAGCGATGCCCCTTTTCATCGACCACCTTCTCACCGTCTTCTTTAGTAAACGCGCTTTTCTGCACATCAGGAAGAATATCCAGCACGACTTCTGAAGGGCGGCACAGCCTGGTACCCAGCGGCGTTACGACAATGGGACGGTTAATCAGGATCGGATGCTGCAACATAAAGTCAATTAACTGGTCGTCAGTAAAGCGGTCTTCGGCAAGCCCTAGCGCTTCAAAAGGCTCGACATTTTTACGCAGCAGCGCCCGTACCGAGATCCCCATATCGGCAATAAGTTTGACCAACTCATCGCGCGATGGCTGTGTCTCAAGATAATGAATAATAGTCGGTTCGGTGCCGCTGTTACGGATCATCTCCAACGTATTACGCGAGGTGCCGCAGGCCGGGTTGTGATAAATGGTAATGTTGCTCATATCAGGGTCTCATTACAGGGTGACAGAGAGACGTAGCGCCAGCACGGCCAGCGTTACGAAGAGCACAGGCAAAGTCATGATAATCCCGGTGCGGAAGTAATATCCCCAAGTGATCGTCATGTTCTTCTGTGAAAGTACATGTAGCCAAAGTAGCGTTGCCAGGCTACCAATAGGGGTGATTTTAGGCCCCAGATCGCAGCCAATCACATTGGCATAAATCATTGCTTCCTTGATAACCCCTGAAGCGGTGCTGCCATCAATCGACAATGCGCCGACCAGCACGGTAGGCATGTTGTTCATGATAGATGACAGGAATGCGGTCAGGAACCCTGTGCCAAAGGTGGCAGCCCAAAGCCCTTGGTCTGCCAGTAAACTCAACACGCCAGAGAGGTATTCTGTTAGTCCGGCATTTCGTAGACCATAGACAACCAGATACATTCCCAGTGAGAAAATCACAATCTGCCACGGCGCACCACGCAGCACTTTACCGGTGTTAATGGCATGGCCTCGTTTAGCGACAACAAACAGGATAGCGGCTCCGACAGCCGCAATAGCGCTAACAGGAATACCCAACGGCTCCAGCACAAAAAAGCCGACCAGCAGAAGAAGCAATACAATCCAGCCGGTTCTGAACGTCGCCGGGTCCTTGATTGCGAGTGCGGGTTGTTTCAGACGGTTCAAGTCATAGGTCGGTGGAATATCTTTACGAAAGAACAGATGCAGCATCAGCAGAGTGGCCATAATGGCGGCAATATCCACCGGTACCATCACTGAGGCGTATTCCGTGAATCCCAGATGGAAGAAGTCTGCCGAAACAATATTGACCAGGTTCGACACAATAAGCGGTAGGCTGGCGGTATCGGCAATAAACCCAGCGGCCATAACGAAAGCCAGCGTAGCGCTTTTACTGAACCCTAGAGCCAGCAGCATAGCGATAACGATCGGCGTCAGAATGAGAGCCGCACCATCATTGGCAAATAGCGCTGCCACCGCCGCACCGAGCAGAACGATATAGGTAAACAACAGGCGACCACGGCCATTTCCCCAACGGGAAACGTGCAGAGCTGCCCACTCAAAAAAGCCAGACTCATCCAGCAGCAGACTGATAATAATGACGGCAATAAAGGTTGCGGTGGCGTTCCAGACGATATTCCACACTACCGGGATATCCGCAATGTGTACCACACCTGACACCAGAGCCAGTATCGCGCCCAGAGTGGCACTCCAGCCGATCCCTAACCCCTTCGGCTGCCAGATAACCAACACGGTGGTCAGGATGAAAATTGATCCTGCCAGTAACATAAAACCTCCTGACAGGGCAGCGTAACTGCCCTGTATCTGTTAAAAATCAACCTGCGAGCCGTTTGAGTTTGTCGATACCCGTTGGCTCTACTGCAAGAACAGGAACCAACGCAACACGGTTAGTATGCTGGCGCTTAACGGCCTCTATTTGAGGTAGCTCCTGCTGCGCGCGCTGACGAAGCAATGGTGAATGAGTTTCCGCGATGGAAAGACTGTTATTGATAATCCAGCCCCAGGGATGGATCCCCGCCCGTTCAAGATCGGCCTGCAAATTTGCCGCCTCCAACACGGGTGTGGTTTCAGGCAGCGTGACCAGTAAGACTTTGGTGCGCTGCGAGTCCTGAAGCTGCATCATCGGCGTCGTGAAATGAGCTTTATCTCCCATTTTCTTTGCTATCTCCCGGTGATATGCCCCGGTGGCATCGAGTAACAACAATGTATGCCCGGTCGGTGCCGTATCCATGACGACGAATCGTTTACCCGCTTCCCGGATCACCCGCGAGAAGGCCTGGAAAACGGCAATCTCCTCAGTACAGGGGGAGCGTAAATCCTCTTCCAACAGATGTTTCCCCGCGTCATCCAAGTCACGTCCTTTGGTTTCAAGGATATGCTGACGATAACGTTCTGTTTCATCATGAGGGTCTATTCTGCTGACCTGCAGGTTATTTAGACTTCCGTTGAGGGTTGTACTGAGGTGCGCAGCAGGATCTGACGTCGTCAAGTGCACATCAAATCCCATCTCGGCCAGCCTGACTGCTATTGCAGCGGCCATGGTTGTTTTACCCACGCCACCTTTACCCATCAGCATAATCAGGCCATGTTCACTGCGGGCAATATCATCAACCAAAGTGGACAGCGACGGGAGCGATGGTTGTTGCAGCGCGTGTTCTTCAGCGAAGGAGACTGTCTCAGGCCCGGAGGCGAGAAGCCCCCTTAGTGCAGGAACGCCAACCATATTCACTGGTTGAAGGAATAATGTATCCGTTGGCAGACCGGCCAGATCGACAGGAAGGGTTGCCAGTGCCTCCTGCTCCCGGCCCCATATTGCAGCCGCCAATGCATCGTTTACTGCTGCTGTTTCAGGTAAAACACCGTTGATGACCAGATACTGATTTTTGAGGCCAATCGCCGCAAGCTCATCATGAGTACGAGCGACCTCCTGCAGCGTGGATTTTTGCAGTCGTGCCACTAAAACCAGCCGCGTACGTTCCGGGTCAGACAAGGCCTTAACGGCATGCGAATATTGCTCACGCTGTTTTTCCAGCCCTGCCATCGGGCCAAGACAGGAAGCCCCGTCTGGATTGCTTTGAATAAAGCTACTCCACGCTCCGGGTAACTGGAGAAGGCGAATGGTGTGGCCCGTAGGCGCGGTATCAAAAATGATATGGTCAAAACGGGTCAATAATGATGCGTCAGTCAGCAACCCGGTAAATTCATCAAAAGCTGCAATTTCTGTGGTACATGCACCTGAGAGTTGCTCGTTAATACTGTTAACGACATCATCAGGCAGAATGCCTTTGATGGGATCGACTATTCTGGCCCGATATTCCTGAGCGGCTGCCTGCGGATCAATTTCCAGCGCTGAAAGTCCTGGTACAGAGATCACAGGCAGAATGGTGTTGCCAATAGTCTGGTCAAAGACCTGGCCGACATTTGAAGCCGGATCGGTGCTGACAAGCAGAACCCGCTTGCCCTGCTCCGCCAGGCGGATAGCCGTTGCGCAGGAAATAGAGGTTTTACCGACGCCCCCTTTACCGGTAAAAAACAGGTAAGGTGGGATATTCTGTAAGAATTTCATCTGTCCTCCAGACATTTTCAGCAACAGGAAGTCTTACCACCACAGCAACCCGTAGGTGCTAATCCTATCTTCTCCAGTGGTATACCAAACCAGCGAGCCAACTCGGCACGTTTCGGGTATCGCCCCGCCATTACCGTTTCTCCGTCCAGTAACAACAATGGCAGTCCTTCAGTCCCCGATGCCTCAAGGAAGGCTTTAGCTTTCTCATTTTGTACAAAGTTCATGGGTTGCTGCGCCAGGTTATAGCGGTCAACCTGAACACCCCGTTGTTTCAGCCATTGCACATCCGCAGAAAAATCAACCAGAAACTGATCGACCTCAGTACCGCAAACGCCGGTACTACAGCACATCGCAGGGTCAAACACCGTTAACGTTTTCATTTTTAATACCTCACATTCGAAAAAACATATGTGTAAAGGCAAATTTTTTAGAGGCACATAGCCTTGCCGCTGCCAGAGCAGTTGGCTGATGCCAGCTTGCGAGCGATGATCTGAACGTCGTCCTGTTGGCTTAACCAGGCCTGCTCGATAATCTGGGCAGCCCAGGAAGGAATATGCGGAGATAATCTGTAGTGAACCCATTTCCCCTGCTTACGATCCAGCAACAGTTCGCTTTCCCGTAACATTGCCAGATGGCGGGAGATCTTGGGCTGTGACTGCTCCAATGCAGTGCAGAGATCGCACACACACAGCTCCCCCATCTCCTTGAGCAGTAGTACGATACCCAGACGGGTTTCATCGGACAGGTTTTTGAAGAGTTGTAATGGGGTAAGCGGCATAGTGGTCTCCTGATGATCGACTTTAATCATAATCGGATTGGATATGGAGTCAATTACATATTCGATTTTTCATATATAAAATCACGAAAAACAGCAAACGTTGATGCCAGTTTGCCTTGTAACGTGATAGTACGGCCCAATTTAATAACTGGATGAGCAACGTAAATGAGCCATACCCGAGAATATCCCTGATTGCGCAGGCTTAAGCTATTTATGGATGATTGATCCTATTGCAAATTAACCCGCGTCATCTGGTTTGCCAGGCTCAGCCACGCGAACTTTTGCAAATGTAGTCATACAGGCGCTGGGTGTCCGCCAGTGAACAGAGCCGCGTTCCAAGATTAAGCGTGGCCGCACTGCCCGCTGCGACGCCGAACCGAACCATATCCACCAGGTCAGCCCCGTTCGCCAATTTCAACACCATCGCGCCTACCATGCTGTCACCGGCCCCGACGGTGCTAAGTTTCTTCACCGGTGGCGGGACTATCTGTATACAGGTGTCACTATCAACGGCGAGAGCTCCTTGAGGGCCGAGTGATACAACAACCCGCTCAGCTCCCCCCTGTTGTACCAACTCCCTAGCGGCAGCCCGGACATCATCAGGATGCTCCAATGACCGCCCGATAAGCGCAGACAGCTCATTCTGATTCGGTTTTACCAAAGCCAGCCCCCCTACATCCAGACAGGCCTGTAAAGCATCCCCAGAACTGTCGACGATACAGTGCAATCCCATGGCTTGCGCCTGCTTAATCAGGTCGGTTAATTTTGCCAGCGTGGTGCCCGGTGGCAAGCTGCCACTAATCACCAAAATTGAACCATGAGGGATCTTCTGCACCTGCAACAAAATCTGGTCAAACTCGGCATCATTAACCCTTGCCCCTGGCATAACAAAGCGAAACTGTTCACCGCTATTATCCACATGGACATGCAGGTTCTGCCGTGTCCAGTCCTGAGCTTTCAGGGTTTCTGTAACAATGCCTTCCCGATCAAGCAACTCTTTTAAATGCTCGCCCGTTGGCCCGCCAATTGGAAAGATCGCACTGGCTTGCCCACCAAGATAAACAACGGCACGGGCAACATTGATGCCACCCCCACCAGGTTCAAAAATGGGGGTGGTGCAGCGTAGTTTCCCTTCAGGGTAGATTCTGGGAGTTGTCGTCGCGCTATCGAGAGAAGGAGAAAGTGTTAAAGTAAAAATCTGAGTCATGATGGTCAAATCCTCTTATTTTGATTTTACTTTGTTGATTTGGTTGAGGAAGAAAAGGGAAAACGTTGGCCATGCACCCAGACAGGGAGCATATACCCGAGCCAGAATATATCCGTACACCACAAGTATATACCTAAAGAACTGAAGGATAAGGTTGAGCAACGTGCAGCACTCAATGGCCGCTCGCTCAATGCGGAGCTGGTGCAGATTGTTCAGGATGCCATGTCCAGGCCTTCACCTGTTATTGGCTACCGTAGCGACACGGAAAAGTTAACCGCTCAGCAGGCCGAAACCGTCAAGAAGATGGTTTTCGAAACGCTCGTGCAGATGTATGCTGATAAAAAATAATCAGTTAGGACTCTGGGATGAAAAAGATCATCATTGCCATGTTGGCCTTAGCCTCACTACCCGCGAGCGCCGAGTGCTGGGTTGTGTCGAACTTAAAAGGCTCAACATTCATGAAGGATGATGCCTACAAAAGAACGGATGACGGTTTTAGCGGCTCGTTCATGATAACAATTGATGAGAAAAACTCATCCGTTGTGACAAACGGCACGGACGCTGGAGGGATAAAATATATTCCCATATCCCAAAATACGCTTATTGGATTGTCTCAGTCTGATTCTGGTGAGGCGGTTGAGACGTGGTCTATCAACAATGATGGAAAGGTAATGATGACAAAAGTCCTAACCGGATGGGGAGGGTTTGACTCTTCCAAAGCATTCGTTGGTGATGTAACAGGCAAATGCTAAACGCTACGGTCGAGGGCTATGTATATAAAATTTTAGCGTTATCTTTGTTACTGGCACCATGCGTTTCTAATGCTCAGTGCTGGGTGGTCTCCAACCTGTAAGGCCTCTCTCAATTCAGTCCTGAGTACAAACTTCAACAAGATGAGGCCGCTGGGACATACCACATTTCTATAAATGGGAATACAGCAAGCCTTACTTCAGTTGGTGATGTAAGCGCCACCGTTACTCAGGATACGAAAATCCCCCCTGATAGTCGGTACATAAGCGATCCAACCAACTGAAGACTTGAGGTTCAATCAGCATCCAGGGTGGAATTGTGCCGAAATGTCGGAACAAAAAATCATGGCGTTGATGATCACTGACCTCAGGTGGTGAACGTCAGTATCTAACTGTGTAATCATGAAAATGTGTCCTTTGAAAACAAGGTAATAAAAAGGCCCCACCGGAAAACCGTAGAGCCTGTAGGTTGGAAGTCTGTAAAAAAAAGAGCGTCTTAACTAAGATACAGCTAACGCTGCATAAAAAAATTAATAGTTATCAATAAATTATCGTTATGTAAGCCCCATTTTTTATGCTATGACTACAAATTGACTACGCAGCACGGATTTTGTTGCTTAAAATTTGTGAAACCGCTCAACTGGGCATCTATACCATCTACAGACCCCCTCCCAATTTTGGGGCTGAAATAACATTTTGCCAGGAGCAATTCAAACAACTCAGTTGGCATTTTCTACTTGCCGTATTACTGTCATGCTCGTATGTTGCCCTGTGATTTTCCTGTCAAAAATGTGATACATGTCAAAAATTAGTCACTTGAAATCCCTTTTTAATAACCATATATAATTAGTGGACAATTTTGTCCTCCAGTTGACATGAAAAGGAAAGCAGGATGGCTTTAGTTCGAAATGGCAACAGAGTGAAAGTTTCAGAGGCTAATACTGAGTCCAACGTAGCTTTTGACAAAGTTCATAGCCCTGGCGAAAAATGCGAGCATGAAGGGATCTACAAATGCGTTGGTTGTGGGAAAGAAGCAACAATCGCAGGGGGTAAGACTATACCACCACAAAACCATCATCAGCACACTCCGCAACAAGGGAATATTCGCTGGCAACTTTTTGTGTATGCTCAGTAAAACGACATCTGAAAAGAAAACTACCTGAATGTAGTGAACCCCGAAAGTTGGACGTCCAACGATTAGGGGTTTTGTAACTCAATGGACATGCTTCGTTTCACATCCACAGAGTCCCCTGATTTTGCCCATGGGGCAGTACAGTGTGCTCACGTTTGTCTAAATCCCGTACACGGGTCTGACAAGCGAAGAATGGCCCCCCTCCCCTTCTTCTCGCAGCTTATCCAGCAAAGTAATGATAGGAATGTAGATATATCTCTCACTACGGGAGGCATGTTTATCTTCGGAAAACACACTAGGCACGTAATGCACCAGTTCATCAACAGTTAATGGGCGATCACGGCAAACCGAGTTCACCCGACCAAAGCGTCTGGCTAATCTCATTTTATAGGCCTATGAATCCAATAAAATCGGGTTAGCGTTAAAGTGGGGGGAGCTGGTGGAACCAGAACGCCAAGGCGTACAGCCAAACTACCTTGTCTGCGTTCGCATCAAGGATGAGATAACTGGTGGCAAGATTGAGTTCAACCTTTCCGCCGAGACTGTTGTGTCGCTCGTTACGGGGATATCAACTTGCCTGGGCTATGCGCCTACTGGGTTCAACAAGGTGCCGGTGCAAAAACGGATGATACGGCAGATACACTAGCCAGATAGCAAAAGCCCACCGGGAGGCGAGTTTAGATTGAAAACTGCTCTAGTTCTTCAAGTTCTTCGTCAGAAATCTCTATGAAGGTTTTCTCTGCAAGTTCAATCAGCGCTGGTAGCATTGCGTCAATTTTTTGGTGTGCGTCTGGAGTAATGAAGGCCAAAATTTGGTAGTAGTCATCATTATAAAAATGTCGCGCAAACACTAGGTAGTTGTTGCTTGTCCTGCGGCTCAATGGAAGGTGAGACTTCCATGGCTCTTCATCAGGCATTCTGACATGGAATTTCTCGATGCCAGCCGACATCGAAGCATGATTCCTTTCAAATCCTCCCCTAGCACCAAGCAAAGGGGATGCCTGTAAATTAGAAAGGCACCTTGCAACCTGAATCGCAAAGTGCCTTACAGTAGGATCATTACGTAGTGCTTCCGTGACACTAACTTTAACCATTTTACAACCAACGCGGTTCGTTGGCGCCAATCATGGCATGCGACTTGCTAATAACACGACGCAGATCACCGGCAGTGGTGTCATCTGGATGCAGCCGAGAATTATCAACAACCGTTGTTCCTTGCTTGATCTCAAATGCCATTTGAGATGCCGCGCTTCTTAGAAGCGCCAGACTTTGAAGCATTTCCCTTTTCAGAGGCTTCAGCATGGCATAGTGCGCTGACCACATTTCGCTACGCTCTGCACTGTCAAACATATCTCGCAGAAAAACGATACTCTGGGTACCGAACGCAGCCAAGGTTTCAAGCAGTTCTATTTGTCCATCCTGAAAATCATGGACATTAATTTCGCCGTTTCGAATGGCAGTTAAGTGCTCCACACCTTCAAGAGCAAATGTTTTCAGCTTAGTTGCGTGTAATTTAACCTGCTGACAACGATCCATGGCCTGATGCACGTCAAGCGCTTGCGCTCTCCTACACTCAGAAGTGACCAATGGTTTAAAAGCACCATGAACCTCAGCCTGAGCGTTGGTGAGCAAAGGAGCAAAAGTTGCTGCCAGAGCTGTGATGCTAACAATCATATTTATCTCCGATAAAACACACCGAGATAGGACTACATCGGCGTTGATAGCCAAAGCTATCTACACAGAGTGTATAGCCCGGGCGATATCCAATCAACTTTTAGTTGATTTTAGCAGCCTTAAATCGTAGCCCTATCCTTCGTCAAACAACCGGAAATGAGTGCATACCTACCTACGTTGAGGATTTCAGCTTCTCAGAACTGGATGTAGAAGGTTTTATGGGTATAGTAAAACATCAAATTTTCACGCTGCGGCACCATAACATTATGGCTGCCCAACAAAAAGCCCACCTGAGTGGGCAAAAGTGCTCGCCGATTGCTGCGTATTTGCATGTATTAAAAGGAAAAGCTATGGAATGGTTAATTGGTATTGCTGTTGTATACGTTCTTCTTCAGCTGTTTAAGCCAAGATGGTGCGACGTCTGTCGTGCAAGATTTAAGAGGACTCACTACACGTGGAAAATCGACGGCAAAAAGCAGCACCTATGCCCTGCCTGCAATAGCAAAATGGAAAGGCGGCAGAGCAACAAGCGTTTCAAAGATAGATTTGGCTAGCAGCGATGCCGCCCAGGGGTCAGACTAAACGGCCTCCTGAGTGAGCTATGCTGCGGCAATCTCTTGCTCTGTTGCATAAAAAAGCACAAACCGAGAGCTAAGCTCATCGTAAACAAGGTCCGCGCTGTAGATCATATCCGCAAAGAACAGCTCCCCCTTAAAACCAAGGTGCTCGTAACGTACAAGCATATTGCAATTAAGGCAGGCTACACTCCGAGCTATCCAGTTGCCAGATAGCGAAATGTCCATGAATAGCCCGGTGCTGCGCTGGACGACCCTTAATGCGCAATCCTGACCATCCAGGCTGACATTGACTATCGCCCCGGGAAGATTCGAACGCGTAGCGTAAAGCTCCGGTGATCAAGGTAAGGAAGTCGATAAGTAAGCGCGTTCGTTAGCTGACAAAGGAAGAGGCCACCACGCTGATTAAGTGCATGCCGGATGGTTTTCGCCATGTTGTAGTTTTTGCCTTGGCCACCGGCTTGCGGCGTTCCAACATAATCAATTTGGAATGGTCACAGGTCGATATGCAAAGAAAGGTGGCATGGATTCACCCTGAAGATGCAAAGGCTGGCAAGGCGATCGGCGTGGCACTCAGCGATACTGCTTGCAAGGTGTTACGAGATCAAATAGGCCGACATTCTCGGTTCGTATTTGTTCACACGCAGGCACGCAAGATCGCAGGAGGCAGAAAAACAGCGGATGTCAGAAAATTGAGGGTTGATGATAACTCGGCGTGGAATACAGGAAAGCGTCGCGCAGGCATAGCAGACTTCCGATTTCATGACCTACGACATACGTGGGCAAGCTGGTTAATTCAGGCCGGTGTCCCGCTATCTGTTCTGCAGGAAATGGGGGGATGGGAGTCTATTGAAATGGTGCGTCGGTATGCCCACCTGGCAGCAAGTCATTTGACCGAACATGCGCGCCAGATTGATGCGATTTTTGGCGTTAGTGTCCCAAATCTGTCCCACCTTGAAAAACATGAAGGAACAAATGATGAGTAAGTCTATGATTCTAAATGGTACGCCCTACAGGGCTCGAACCTGTGACCTACGGCTTAGAAGGCCGTTGCTCTATCCAACTGAGCTAAGGGCGCATTGAAATGCGGATGCGGCAACCGAGGTTGCGGAGTTGGATTATACGGTCAGAGGTTATTGAGTCAATGCCTTTTGACTCTGTGGTGGTGGCAGAGGTGCTTTATGGCGATTTTTCGCACACAAAAACTATGATAAGTGACCCTAACGCGATGATCTGGCTACGCTAATCCCCTGCCACAATACCGTCTCATCAACCCCTTGTGGTTCAACCGTGGGTGCCAATGGGCGTGGGTTTGCCCTCTGCCCTGCTTTTTGCGACATACAGGCACGTGCCGATCGCACCACGGCGTTGATATCCCCCCAATCGGCCTGCGGGGCATTTAGTACATTACAGGTCTGCGCCAGCATTGCCCTCGGCAACTCACTGGCTGCCAAGGTATTCATCGATGCCTGACAAAGTGGCGTAGCAAGCAGCAATACCAGCACTAAAGGAACACAACGCATCATTGGCGGCCCCTTTTGTACCACTGCGCCATACGTTGGCTCCAGGAAGGACCGCCCTCCTTCGGCTTACAAAGCCGATGTAATGCCTGCAACAACGCCACCTGCGCCGGATGCAGTGAGGAATCAAACACCGTTTCACCAATATGCCGCTGCTCATCTGGTGGATTTCCACCAGGTTGATGCAATGGATAGAGCCGAGTAATCGTCTGCATGATCCTGCCTCCATTGGCCCCAAACGCCAGGGGCGATGGGTTAAGCCTAAAAGACTGGAGGTAAAAAAAGCGTAGAGGATCATTCCGTTGGTGTAAAAAATGTCTAAACCGCTACGCAATCGTGTGCTTATTCTCTGCATTAACCCGATCGAAAGCCTGACAGCGCGCCTCTCTTCTGCCAAAATAGCGCCATCCCCCGCTTTTCTTAAATGATGGATTTCCTCACTGATGGCAGCAAAGATTATTGATGGCAAAACGATTGCGCAGCAGGTTAGAAACGAAGTAGCTGAGCAAGTGAAACAACGTCTGGCGGCTGGCAAGCGTGCGCCGGGCCTGGCGGTGGTACTGGTTGGTGAGAATCCGGCTTCGCAGATTTATGTCGCCAGCAAGCGCAAGGCCTGTGAGGAAGTGGGCTTTATCTCCCGCTCTTACGATCTGCCCGCCTCCACCACCGAGCCTGAACTGCTGGCGCTGATCGACAAATTAAACGCCGATAAAGAAATTGACGGCATTCTGGTACAGCTCCCTTTGCCTGCAGGCATTGATAACGTGAAGGTGCTGGAGCGCATCAGCCCGGATAAAGACGTGGACGGTTTCCATCCTTACAACGTCGGCCGCCTGTGCCAGCGCGCGCCTAAACTGCGCCCTTGTACCCCACGCGGCATTGTCACCCTGCTGGAACGCTACAACATTGATACCTATGGCCTGAACGCCGTGGTGGTGGGTGCCTCCAACATCGTTGGCCGCCCGATGAGTATGGAGCTGCTGCTGGCTGGCTGTACCACCACCGTCACGCACCGCTTTACCAAAAACCTGCGCCACCACGTCGAGAATGCCGATCTGCTGATCGTTGCCGTGGGCAAACCTGGGTTTATCCCAGGAGATTGGATCAAACCGGGTGCGATCGTGATCGATGTCGGCATCAACCGCTTGGAAAGTGGTAAAGTAGTCGGCGACGTAGACTTCGAAGCCGCAAGCGAACGTGCGGCCTTCATTACTCCGGTTCCAGGTGGCGTCGGCCCCATGACCGTTGCTACACTGATCCAAAATACCTTGCAAGCCTGCGAGGAATTTCACGACGTTCAACCTAACTAAGTTAAGGCAGTATGGAAATTTTCAATCTGGAAGGTCACCCTCATGTCGAACTGTGCGATCTGCTGAAGTTCCAGGGCTGGTGTGACAGCGGCGGTGCCGCGAAAGAAGTGATCGCCGAAGGGCAGGTCAAAGTAAACGGTCAGGTCGAAACGCGTAAGCGCTGCAAGATCGTTGATGGCCAGAAGGTCAGCTACAAAGGCATGAGCGTCACGGTTAAAGCCTGATTGTTCAACCGCCAGGAAAAAAATGCCGGGTCGGCTAAGCTACCCGGAATTTTTGATCCGCTCAAACCCGCTAATGCTCCAATGCGACGAAGCACACGTGTTGCATAGCACGCAACGAGCCATACAGTTCGTCCAGGGTCGTCCTTTTCCTTACCGTTAGCTTAAAGTTAACTTCAATCTTGTGTTTTTTGACGTCACGTATGGTCATCGCATCAATCAGGTTTCTCTGCTAATTAAGTTGGGCCATCAAGAAAATCGCTTAATAGTAAACTAACCTTTATGTTTTACGGTAAATATTAATATACCAAGTGCAAAAATTGACGTAACCATGGGAATGCTCCAAAAATAAACCCAACCTTCAGTCACATCAACTCCCACCCAATTATTATATGCCATACCACAAACTAAGGAAGCGAATGAGTAACCAATGCCATTAATAAAAAAAATCTTAAAACCTTGCATTTGATGATTATTTTTATCAGATGAGATATTTTTCAACAATATATCAAGTGCTATAAAAAAGAACACCCAAGAAAAACCCTGAATGATAAGAGCAACAACTATCAACACAGTAAAATCATAAACCTCAGCACTAACAATTAATATATTCCTCATGAAGTAGGCAATGGCACCAAAAATTATAATATTTTTTAATTTAAATTTATCAAGAAATAACGACAAGGAAATAATTAAAAAAAGTTCCGAAATTACAGCCAATTGCATTATGCTTGTTGGACTTTTAAAGCCTAGATGTCTAAGATAAATAGGTATATATGCACTATAGGAGACCTGTGAAATCATAAGCAACAAGGCACATATTATTATCACGACCGAGTTTCCTTTTTTAATCGAGTACCATACGCTGCTTAAACCTAAAATAAATCCCTCCTTGACATTTTTTCTTCTCACATTTAATTTTAGATTACCACTTATAGACATGAGTGCCATTAATACTGATAAAAAAGATGCAACCAAATACAGAATATGGTTATCTTCAATTTCATAATATCCGATGACAAATCCAGAGAAGATGAATCCTAGGGTTCCAAATGATCTTATAATAGGAAACAGTTTTTCATTACTTATATTTTGAAATGTTATTGAGTTAACCAAAGATATCGTAGGATAGAATAATATTCCTGTAAGAAAAACAATCCCCATAACAATATTAATATTGCCATAATTAAATGAAATATATAATAATATAAAATTTAGCCCATTCAATAAGTACAGAACTGCTAATATGACTTTCGGCGATGTGATCTTGTCTGAGATATAGCCGACAGCCAAAGGGGATACTATAGTTGCAACTCCTAGTAAAAAGAAAGCTGTTTTAATATTGCTTGCCATGTGATTATTTTCTAATACCAGCCCAAGGGTCATGCTCCATGTTCCCTGGGTAAAAAATTGAAAGAATGTCATGGATGATAGCAGCGTAATATTGCCAATGTTGTATTTCATTTTTGTGATCTTGTTAACATCATTGTAACCACCACATTAGCATTATTGAACTTTGATGACAATGGAGGTGTTATGAATATAGGAATCATTGGCGCTGGGTATTGGGGACGGAACATCATTCGCAATGCTATTAATAATAATGATATTAGTAAAATATTCATTCATGACGTAAATATAAAAATTTCGTCACCTTATGAAAATATTAGTGACAAAATAATTTCAGTTGATTGCTATGAAACCATCCTTCGTGATCAATCTATTGATTCTGTATTCATCATCACCCCAGCACATACCCACTACCGACTTGCTAAGTTGGCTTTAGAAAACAATAAGCATATTTTCGTTGAAAAACCTATCACTCCAAATTCTGAAGAACTGAAGGAATTAATAGATTTAGCAAATAAAAATAGGAAGATAATTTTTTCAAGCCATACATATCTACATACACCCGAAGTTAAAGCCCTGCGTAAAGCGATTAAGGATGAAGTTAATCTAGGCAATCCGATTTTATATCAATCAAACCGTTCAAACTTTGGTAGATTTAGAAAGGATGTAAATGTTCATTGGGACTTGGCCATACATGATCTTTATATTATCAAGTCTTTATTTGGAAAGCGTCCGTTATCTGTTTCGGCCTCAGGCGTTAAAAGTCATTCAGGTTATAATGAAACCTTTTGCCAAATATTGATACGGTATGAGGAGGGATTCAATGCATCTATTGTTGTTAACTGGTTAAGCCCCTGTAAATTTAGGGATACAGTGATTATCGGTTCTAAAGGCTCATTATTCTATGACGACTGCCTATCCGAAAACAAAATCACCATTTATAAAAATGAAATACCAGAAAAGTTAGAAACCATTGATTACAACAGACCTTTATTAAAAGAAAAGATTTATCTAAAAAAAACAGAAGCCATACAGAATCAAATAAATAGCTTTATGAAACTAATAAAGAAAAGAGATTGTAAAAATGATAACGCAATGTTCGCACTGGACATCTTAATTCTATTAGAAAGCATTGATCGGTCTATAGAAAATAATGGTGATTTTGTTCCTGTCGGTACAGTGGAGGTATTATAGATGAAGGTTAAATATTTAGATCTGGTTTCTCAATATAACTCTATAGAAACAGAGATTAACACTGCCATATTGAATGTAGTTAAAAGTGGTCATTATTGTCTTGGTGAACAGGTTTTTCAATTTGAGAGGAATTTTGCCAATTTTTGTAATGTATCCTATGCCGTAGCCTGTAATTCTGGAACAAGCGCGTTACATATGGCTCTTCTCGCAGCTGGTATCCAAGAAGGAGATGAAGTGATCACTACAGCTGCCACATTTGTTGCCACCGTAGCAGCAATCAGGTTATCAAGGGCAGTGCCTGTATTGGTTGATATTTCTGATAAAACGTTGAATATAGATTATGAAAAAATAGAATGCCTGATCACCGATAAAACGAAAGCCATTATCGTTGTTCATCTACACGGTAACCCATGTGAAATAGATAAAATCAGAAATATAAGCCGTAAACATGGACTAGTTCTTATCGAGGATGCTGCTCAAGCACATGATAGCGAATATAAAGGGCATAGGATAGGATCTATAGGAGACATGGCATGCTTTAGCTTTTACCCTGGGAAAAACTTAGGTGCCTACGGAGAGGCGGGAGCTGTAGTTACAAACAATGAAGTGTATGCAGAAAAACTTAAACTAATCCGTGACTGGGGAAGCACTCGAAAATACGAACATAACATTGAAGGTTATAACTATAGAATGGATGCAATACAAGGTGCCATCCTCGATATAAAATTAAAACACTTACCATTATGGACTAGCGCTAGAATAAACAAAGCAAATCTATATAAAAAATACTTATCTAGACTCCCTGTAATCACTAGCACCGTGTTACCTGAGGCAAAGCATGTCTACCATGTCTTTGCAATTAGAACAGAAAAAAGAAATGCATTAAAAGAGTTTTTAACCCTAAACGGAATAGAAACTGGAATCCATTATCCTATCCCTGTACACAATCAACCAGCCTTCGAATTAATATGTAAAAAAAGTAATTGTTTGAAAATATCCGAGATCGCTGCTGAGCAGCTACTTTCATTACCAATATACCCCGAATTATCAAATGAAAGCATTCTTTATACTTGCCAAGTCATTCAAAAATTTTTTGAGGAGGATCGATAATGAGGTATGCTTTTATTAAAAATGCCACATTTAAAAAACTTGAAAAAGGTTCTATATGGCTTAAGCAAATAAATGATGATAACATCATTGATATTAGTTTAAATGTTGGTCAACTTGGCATTCCTTTTTATAAAGATGCCGACAAGGAATTCTTTGATTTCATCAACAGCATTGATGATTACTGTCATGCTTTGGCTGCGCTATTTCCGTTCATATCTATTGAACCACAAGAAAGGTTGCACTCTACTCTTCTCACTATTTTTAACGATACGAGGCCAATATTTGACAGCAAGAAAAGTGAGTTGGTTTTATTTTGTCGAAAAATAGTAAATATTTACAATAAGATAGGAGCACTAAAGATTAAGTTTAAAGATGTGTTGCTAACCTCTAACGGTACGTTGATATTAATTGGAGAATCATCAACACTAATGACTTTTAGAAAGGAGGTATACGATACCATCGCTATCCCACAAGAACTGCATAAAAATATTATACATATCACATTAGGCCGATTACTTGTTGATACTACTAATGATAATATGCTTGACTTATATGATTACTTATTGATGAATGGGCAATTAGATCTTCCGGAACTACTGGTTTCAAAACCAAAATTCGTTGTCTGCAATGACTCATTAGCAACTAAGCATGAAACTCCTTTAACAACTCATTTTAATAAACTGTGGTGAATGTCATCTTAATTATTATGCTTTAAAGCTAAAAAAGCCGGGCCGCTCAAGCGGCCCAGCTCTACTCATGCTCATCAAGAGCCTAGCTTACTTACGGCGCCAGCTAGTCCCCTGCGGGCCATCTTCCAGCACGATATTCATCTCGTTCAACCGATCGCGAGCGGCATCTGCCAGCGCCCAATCTTTGGCGGCACGTGCGTCGTTACGTTGTTTGATCAACGCTTCAATCTCTGCCACTTCCGAGTCGTCCGCTTGCGCACCACCTTGCAGGAACTGTTCTGGCTCCTGTTGCAGCAGGCCCAGTACCTTGGCCAGCTTACGCAGCTCTGCCGCCAACCCATTCGCCACCGCCATGTCTTCGCTCTTCAGACGGTTGACTTCACGCGCCAAGTCGAACAACGCGGAATAGGCTTCTGGGGTGTTGAAGTCGTCGTCCATGGCTTCACGGAAGCGAGCTTCAAACACTTCACCACCAGCGGGTTGAGCATTGGCATCGGTGCCACGCAGTGCAGTGTACAAACGTTCCAGCGAGGCACGCGCCTGCTTGAGGTTGTCTTCGCTGTAGTTCAGTTGGCTGCGGTAGTGGCCAGACATCAGGAAGTAACGCACGGTTTCGGCGTCGTAGTAGCCCAGCACGTCGCGGATAGTAAAGAAGTTGTTCAATGACTTGGACATCTTCTCTCTGTCGATCATCACCATCCCGGAGTGCATCCAGTAATTGACGTACGGGCCATCATGCGCGCAGCTGGATTGGGCAATCTCGTTCTCGTGGTGCGGGAACATCAGATCGGAGCCACCACCGTGAATGTCAAAATGGGTGCCTAGCTGTTTGCAGTTCATGGCCGAGCATTCGATATGCCAGCCTGGACGGCCTGGGCCCCAAGGCGATTCCCAGCTTGGTTCGCCCGGCTTGGACATCTTCCACAGCACGAAGTCCATCGGGTTGCGTTTCACGTCGTCGATTTCTACGCGCGCACCGGCTTGCAGTTGTTCCAGATCCTGGCGTGACAGCAGGCCGTATTGCGGATCGCTATCGATGGAGAACATCACGTCACCGTTGCTGGCCACATAGGCATGATCACGCGCCAACAGGCGTTGGGTGATCTCGATGATTTCTTCGATATGGTGGGTGGCTCGCGGCTCCTGATCCGGGCGTTCGATCAGCAGCGAATCAAAATCGGCGTGCATCTCTGCCAGCATACGCGTGGTCAGTTGATCGCAGGTTTCGCCGTTTTCTGCCGCGCGGCGGATGATTTTATCGTCCACGTCGGTCACGTTACGCACGTAGTTCAGCGAATAGCCAAGGTAACGCAGGTAGCGCGCTACCACGTCGAAAGCAACAAAGGTACGCCCGTGGCCGATATGACACAGGTCATAAATGGTTACCCCGCACACGTACATACCGACTTTTCCGGCATGAATGGGCTTAAATTCCTCTTTTTGACGACTCAGGGTATTAAATATCTTTAGCATCAGGGCTGTCCGTGGTGTGCGTGATAACAAACATATCCGCATATTGAAACCCGAAGGCTGCTCTATTGCAAGGTCAAGCCCAAGGATTGCTGAATTGATCGGCAGAAAATTGCGTGAGATCGGAATTAACCTGATCCAGACTAAGATTACAACACATGTATTTCTGCCGCGGAACTGCCACCCTAGCCACTGCTGACTGATTAATTGAGATATGTTATAAAGTCGGTCTGATTGCTCACACGCCTTCCTATGTGACAGCTCATTTCATCTTGCTAGGACTAAAACTATGGTTACTTTCCACACCAATCACGGCGATATCGTTATCAAGACCTTTGCTGACAAGGCTCCGGTTACCGTTGAAAACTTCCTGAACTACTGCCGTGAAGGCTTCTACAACAACACCATCTTCCACCGTGTTATCAACGGCTTTATGGTTCAGGGCGGTGGTTTTGAACCTGGTATGCATCAGAAAGACACCAAAGCAACCATCAAGAACGAAGCTAACAACGGCCTGAAAAACACCCGTGGCACCCTGGCAATGGCTCGTACCAACGATCCACACTCTGCCACCGCCCAGTTCTTCATCAACGTAGTTGATAACGACTTCCTGAACTTCCGCGCTGAAAACTCCCAGGGTTGGGGTTACTGCGTATTTGCCGAAGTAGCAGAAGGCATGGACGTGGTCGAGAAGATCAAAGCGGTAAAAACTGGCCGCAGCGGCATGCACCAGGATGTACCGGTTGAAGATGTAGTGATCACCAGCGTTACCGTCAGCGAGTAATCGCGGCTGCATGAGCACGCTGTTCATCGCAGACCTGCATCTATGCGCACAGGAACCGGCAATTACTGCCGGTTTTCTGCGTTTTTTGCAGCGTGAAGCCGTTCACGCCGATGCGTTATATATCCTGGGCGATCTGTTTGAAGCCTGGATTGGTGATGACGACCCCGAGCCGTTGCATCACGAAATTGCCGCCGCATTAAAGGCGTTGCACCAGGCCGGAGTGCCCTGCTACTTCATCCACGGCAACCGCGATTTCCTGTTGGGTAAGCGCTTTGCCAAGCAGAGCGGTATGATCCTGCTACCTGAAGAGCAGGTCGTCGAGCTGTATGGCCGTAAGATCCTGATCCTGCACGGTGATACCCTGTGTACCGACGATCAGGCCTATCAGGAATTCCGCAAGAAAGTTCATAACACCTGGATCCAACGTGCTTTTCTGGCGCTCCCCCTGCGCTGGCGGTTGAAGATCGCCGCTAAAATGCGTGCGCGCAGCCAACAAAGCAACCAATACAAATCCACCGCGATTATGGACGTCAACCCGCAGGCCGTTGAGCAGGCCATGTTGCGTCACAACGTCCACTGGATGATCCACGGCCACACCCATCGCCCGGCAATCCATCCGCTGGCATTACCAAACGGTGAAGCCCATCGCGCGGTGTTAGGAGCCTGGCATACACAAGGCTCAATGATTAAAGTCACGGCAGATGCCGTCGAACTGATCGAGTTCCCCTTCTAGACCGTTTTCCTGCTTTTGATGGCAAAAACCGTCGACGCAACCGTTTTCCTCGCCCTGTACCCATGATATGCTCTACGCCCTCATACGGCCTGCCAGCCGACGTTTGTCCACATCACAGGAGCCATGCACTCATGGGAGCCACCGCTACTTCAGCCGCCAACGCTGGGGTTAAAATCGCAATCGTAATGGGTTCAAAAAGTGACTGGGCCACTATGCAGTCCGCGGCCGAAGTTCTGACCACGCTGGATGTCCCGTTCCATGTCGAAGTTGTCTCCGCCCACCGTACGCCGGATAAACTGTTCAGCTTTGCCGAACATGCCAAGGCCATGGGTTTTGACGTGATCATCGCCGGTGCCGGGGGTGCTGCGCATCTGCCAGGCATGTTGGCGGCCAAAACGCTGGTTCCGGTGCTGGGTGTGCCGGTACAAAGCGCGGCATTAAGCGGTGTCGATAGTCTGTATTCCATCGTGCAGATGCCACGCGGCATTCCGGTTGGTACGCTCGCCATCGGTAAAGCCGGGGCGGCCAACGCCGGGTTGCTGGCAGCACAAATTCTGGCGTTGCACGATGCCGGGCTGGCACAGCGATTGGCGCAATGGCGTCAGGCCCAGACCGACGAGGTGCTTAACCACCCGGACCCACGGGAGGACGCATGAAGCCAGTTTGCGTACTGGGTAACGGCCAGTTAGGACGTATGCTGCGTCAGGCCGGTGAGCCGTTGGGGATTGCAGTTTATCCTGTCGGTCTGGATGCCGAGCCGGAAGCGGTGCCCTATCAAAATGCGGTGATCACCGCAGAGATCGAACGTTGGCCAGAAACTGCCCTGACCCGTGAGTTGGCAACTCACAATAACTTCGTCAACCGCGATATCTTCCCGCGTTTGGCCGATCGCCTGACACAGAAGCAACTGCTCGATCAGCTTCATCTTGCTACCGCCCCTTGGCAATTGCTGGCAAACGCTAGCGAATGGCCACAGGTGTTTGCCACCTTGGGTGAGTTGGCAATCGTTAAACGCCGCGTGGGTGGTTATGACGGCCGTGGGCAGTGGCGTTTGCGCCCTGGTCAAGAAGCGGAGTTACCGGCGGATAACTATGGCGAATGTATCGTCGAGCAGGGGATTAATTTCTCTGGCGAAGTGTCATTGGTGGGTGCCCGTGGTCACGATGGCCAGTCGGTATTCTATCCGTTGACCCACAACCTGCACGAAGAAGGCATTCTGCGTACCAGCGTGGCACTGCCACAGCCCAACCCGGCGTTGCAACAGCAGGCCGAGCAGATGTTGGCTGCGATCCTCGATGAGTTGAACTACGTGGGCGTGATGGCGATGGAGTGCTTTATCGTCGGCGACAGCCTGTTGATCAACGAGCTGGCTCCCCGTGTCCACAACAGTGGCCACTGGACGCAGAACGGCGCCTCCATCAGCCAGTTTGAGCTGCACTTGCGTGCCATCCTGGGGCTGCCGTTGCCTAAGCCGGTGGTGAATACGCCTTCGGTGATGGTCAATCTGATCGGCACGGCAGTTAATCAGCAATGGCTGGCCCTGCCGCTGGTGCATTTGCACTGGTATGAGAAAGAGGTGCGCGAGGGGCGTAAGGTGGGTCACCTGAATCTCAACGATCCCGATGCAGCCTCTTTGCAACAGGCGTTGCAGGCGTTAGCGCCGCTGCTACCTGCCGAGTACCAAAGTGGTTTGGCCTGGGCTCAGCAAAAGCTGGGTGATCTTGTAGGGTGATAGGCCTTTAATCTCGGTGTATCCCCCTCACCCTAACCCTCTCCCACAGGAAGAGGGGACCGATCGAGTTAGGCCGAAAGGATAGTTATTCTTCATCAGCACTGGCTGATTGACCCTGCTCTTCCTGGTTAAAGTGACGATCGAGTTGCTTGATCAGCTCTTTACTTCCAAAAGTGCAGGGGCTATCAGCTCCCTCTCCCTGTGGGAGAGGGTTGGGGTGAGGGGTCAACCTTCATAGCTGCGGAACAACGCCCGGCCGCGCAGCAGGCGTACACCAAGCCAGCCGCCACACAGCGAGAGCAGCAAGGCACTCAGCAGCGGTAACGCCCACCACAGCACTGGCGTAGGTGCCCACGGGAAGTCGAACACCTTGGTTTGCAACAGCCACAGCGCCGCTTCCGCACCCACCGCCGCCGCGATCCCGGCCACCAGCCCAAGCAACGCAAACTCGCACCACAGCGTACCACGTAGCAGGCGTTTACCAGCACCTAGCGTGCGGTAAACCACCAGTTCCTGCCTACGCTGTCGCATCCCTACCTGTACCTGTGCCAGCAACAGCAGACCGCCGCAGATCACCACCAGCACCACCATCACCTCCAGCGCCCTGCTCACCTGCTGCAACACGCCGCCGACCTGTTTGAGGATCGAACCGATATCCAGCAGGCTCAGGGTTGGGAACTGGCGGTTGAGCTGCGTCAGCACCTTGCCGTCGCCGTCATAGCGGAAGCTGGTCAGCCAGGTTTGTGGCTGGCCGTCCAATGCTCCCGGCGGGAAGATAAAGTAGAAGTTCGGCTTCAGGCTCTCCCAATCTACCTGCCGCAGGCTGGTAACTTTGGCGCTAAACGATTGAGTATCGCCGCTGAACGTCAAAGTATCGCCCAGTTGGATCTTGAGCCTGCCGGCGATCCCTTCATCCATCGAGACCTCGCCGGTTTTCGGCGGCCAGGTGCCTGCCGTCAGCGGGTTATGATCCGGCAGATCGCTTTGCCAGGTCAGATTCAGTTCCCGGTTCACCGCCTCGCCACCGGGATCGTCTTCATGCACCCGCTCCGTTGCCACCTGCTGGTTAATTTCAGACAGGCGCACACGTACGATAGGATAGAAGGTTTCCTCATGCAACTGATGCTGTTGCAAGAAGGCTTTCACCTGGGGAACCTGTGCCGTGGTCATATTCAGCAGGAAATAGTTCGGGCTGTCCGGCGGTAACTGCTGTTGCCAACGATCGAGCAGATCGCCACGCAATACCAGCAGCAGAGCCAGCAACATAAACGACAGTGAGAACGCGGCTAACTGGCTGATCGTCACCCAAGGCTGATGCAACAGGCGATTCACCGCCAACCGCAGCGCCAGATTTTTCAGCGTGATGCGCCGCAGCAGCAACAGGCTGCCCCAGCCGATCCCCCCCAGCAGCAAGGCCAGCACCACCATACCGGCCAGAATGGCCCACAGTAGCGTACTTGCCCCCATCAATACCGTCAGCAGCCCGACCACAATCACCGCAGTGGCTGGCAGGAAGTAACGCAGCGGCCAGACGTTGGCTACCACATCCCGGCGCAGTACACGCAGCGGCTGAGTCGCCAGCAGTTGCCGGTACGGGCGCAACCCAACCAGCAGCGAAATCATGACCAGAGCCCCCATCGCCCAGAGCCACGGCCAGCCCCCAGCGGCGGGGAGTTCCCCCGGCAACACCGGTGCCAGCAAGCGGATCAGCACCGCTTCAAACCCAAGACCAATCACGCTGCCGCAGGTTCCCGCCAGCAGTAACACCGCCAGCCACTGGCCAATAATCAGCTTGCTGAGCGCCTTTCTGCCAGCGCCCAGGGTTTTCAGCACCGCAATCAGGTCATAACGGCTGCGGCAATAGTGGCTCATCGCCACCGCCACAGCGGCGATCGACAGCAGCAAGGTCAGTAGCGCCGAAAGCAGCAGGAACTGTTGGGAACGCTGTAGCGATTTACCCAGCGCGCTGCCGGACTCCTCCAACCCATACCAGCGCTGATCGGGTTTGAGCTGCGGTTTGAGGCGTTCTTCATAGCGTTGAATATCGGTTGGCGCACCGGCAAACATATAACGGTAGGTCAGGCGGCTGCCCGGCTGTACCGCTCCGGTTTTACCCACATCCGCCAGGTTGATGATAATACCAGGCGCTGTCTGGAACGGATTGAAGCCAGAATCCGGCTCCTGCACGATTTCACCAGCGATGCGTAACGTGGTATCCCCCACCTCCAGATTGTCGCCGACCTTGATATCCAATAATGCCAACAGGCGCGGAGCCACCAACACGCTGCCCGGCACAGGTTTGAGATTGGCTGGCAGGGTTTCCAACTGCCCATACAGCGGATAGGCCGCATCGGTAGCCTTGACGTTGGCCAGTAGCGGACGATCCCCCGCGTAGGTCATGGTGGTAAAAGAGAGCTGGCGGCTGACTTTCAACCCCTGTTGCTGGGCATCTAGCAGCCAGCCTTCCGGCACCGGGCGCGCGGTACGCAATACCCGATCTCCGGCGATAAAGTCGCGGCTTTGCTGGCTCAAGCCTTTGTCCATACGATCGCTGATGCTGCCCAGTGCCAACACGCAGGCGACCGATAACGTCAGCGCCAGCCAGACGATCAGCAGCGAAGGCGATCGCCATTCACGCCAGAACCAACGCCAAATCATGCTTCCTCCCACAGCTTGCCTTCACGCAAGCGCAGCCGCCGCTGACAGCGAGCCGCCAGGGTCTCGTCATGGGTGACCAGGATCAGTGTGGTGGCGAAATCGCGGTTGAGGGAGAACAGCAGATCGGCTATGCGCTCACCGGTCTGGCGATCCAGGTTGCCGGTGGGTTCATCGGCGAACAGCACCCGTGGGCGACCACTGAACGCCCGTGCCAGCGCCACACGCTGTTGTTCCCCACCGGAAAGTTGCGCTGGCAGGTGGCTAAGACGCTTGCCTAACCCCAGCTGTTCCAGCAGTTGCACCGCTTGGTCCCGGCTTTGACGATCGCTTTCGCCACGCAGCAGCGCGGGGAGTTGTACGTTTTCCAACGCGTTCAAGGTGGGGACCAGCATGAAAGACTGGAACACAAAGCCGACGTTTTTAGCCCGCAGCGCAGCGCGCCCTTCTTCATCCAGCGCGGTCAGCGATTCCCCCAGCAGGCTAACTTCTCCTTCGCTGCCGTCGTCCAGCCCGGCAAGAATGCCCAACAAGGTCGATTTGCCTGAACCGGACTCGCCGATCAGCGCAATTGTCTGTGCGGGTTTGACAACCAGCTCGACTCCGGTAAGGATGGTAAGCTGATGCTCACCCTGACCAACGTGTTTACTAAGATGATGAACTTCAAGAACGTTTTCCGCTGGCATCTTCCCTTCCTTTTGCTGTTGGGATTATTCAGTTTACGTGCTGTCGCTGCCGATACCTTATTGATTTTGGGCGACAGTTTAAGTGCTGGCTATCGGTTGCCGGTAGCGCAGGCCTGGGCAACTCGCCTGGCCGATGAGTGGCAGAAACAACCTGGCCACCCGACCGTGGTCAATGCCAGTATCAGCGGTGACACCGCCGCTCAGGGGCTGGCACGCTTGCCCGAGCTGTTGAAACAACATCAACCCCGCTGGGTGCTGATCGAGCTGGGTGCCAACGATGGTCTGCGCGGCTTCCCGGCTGCGGATATCGAGCGCGATCTCAACCAGATTATCACGCTGGTTTTGCAGGCGGGGGCTAAACCGCTGCTGATGCAAATTCATATTCCGCCAAACTATGGCCGCCGCTACACCGAGGCCTTCGGTGCGCTGTATCCTGCGTTGGCCAAGCAGTTCGACATTCCGCTGCTGCCGTTTTATATGGAACAGGTGGTGATCAAACCGGAATGGATGCAGGATGACGGTTTGCACCCCAATCAGGATGCCCAGCCGTTTATCGCCACCTGGATGGCGCAACAGTTGGAACCACTAGTTAAACATGAGTCTAACTGAATAGGGTTAGCTACTAGGTAAAGTTATGCAAAAAGCGGTATTGATAACCGGCTGTTCCAGCGGGATAGGATTGATTGCAGCGCAAGATCTGCGTAACCGTGGCTATCGCGTGCTGGCCGCCTGCCGTAAGCCGGAAGACGTGGAAAATATGCGCCAGCTCGGGCTGGAAGGCATCGAACTGGATCTGGACGATAGCGCCAGCGTAGAACGCGCCGCCGCACAGGTGATTGAGCTGACCAACGGGCGGCTGTACGGTTTGTTCAACAATGCCGGTTTCGGCGTTTACGGCCCGCTCAGTTCGATTTCACGCCAACAGATGGAACGGCAATTTTCCGCCAACCTGTTTGGCACCCACCAGCTCACCCAGTTGCTGCTGCCAGCCATGCTGCCGCACGGTGAAGGGCGCATTATTCAGACCAGTTCGGTGATGGGGTTAATCTCCAGCGCCGGGCGTGGGGCCTATGCCGCCAGCAAATTTGCGCTGGAAGCCTGGTCGGACGCGTTGCGCATGGAGTTGCATGGCAGCGGCATTCAGGTCAGCCTGATCGAGCCAGGCCCGCTGACGACCCATTTCACCCAGAACGTCAATCAGGCGCAAAGCGATAAACCGGTGCACAACCCGAGTATCGCCAAGCGGTTGACGCTGCCTGCCGAAGCGGTGTTACCGAAGCTACGTCATGCTTTGGAAAGCCCCAAAGCCAAGCTGCGCTACCCGGTCACCCTGCTGGCTCATACCATGAGCATCCTGCGCCGCCTGCTGCCGGGCCGTGCGCTGGACTGGCTATTGCGCAGTAATGGTTAAGCAAACGGGGGTTAAGGGTTGAAGCTCGCCGCTTTGCCCCCATTTAGAATAGATTGGCTCCGCAAGATCAGATTAGAGAGAAACCATGCTAGCTCAAGCCGTTGTTGATATTAACGAAACTAACCTGCACCAAACGCTGGAACAGTCCATGTCCCAGCCGGTGCTGTTCTACTTCTGGTCGGATCGCAGCCAGCACTGTCTGCAGCTCACCCCGATACTGGATAAACTGGCGGCGGAATACGCGGGTCAGTTCGTTCTGGCGAAGGTGGATTGCGATGCCGAACAGGCGATCGCCGCCCAGTTTGGCCTGCGTTCCCTGCCAACCGTCTATCTGTTCAAGGATGGTCAGCCGGTTGATGGTTTCCAAGGGCCGCAGCCGGAAGAGATGATCCGCGAATTCCTGCAGCGTTTCCTGCCAAAAGCCGAAGACCTCAAGCTGGCAGAAGCCACCGAACTGTTACAGGAAGACCGTGCTGCAGAAGCTCTGCCTTTACTGAAAGACGCCTGGAGTCTCAGCAATCAGCGCAGCGATATCGGCCTGACGTTGGCGGAAACCCAGATCGCCCTGAACAAGACGGATGATGCCGAAGCGGTGCTGGCGACCATCCCATTGCAGGATCGCGATACCCGTTACCTCGGCCTGGTCGCGCAGATTGAGCTGATGAAGCAGGCCGCCGATACGCCGGAAATTCAGCAGTTGCAGCAGCAGGTTCAGCAACAGCCGGAGAACGTCGAACTTGCCGTGCAGTTAGCCTTGCAACTGCATCAGGTTGGCCGTAACGAAGAGGCTCTGGAATTGCTGATGGGTCATCTGAAAAAGGATTTGGCGGCGGCTAACGGTAGCGCCCGCAAGACCTTGATGGATATCCTGGCCGCACTGGGGACTGGCGATGCGCTGGCCGCCAAATATCGCCGCCAGCTGTATTCACTGCTGTATTAATCGAACGTGGGCGCAGCCGCACGGTTGCGCCCTGCATCCAACATCAAGCCTCCTGCGCCGGTTTCCCCTCTTTGACGAACAACATAGCGATAAAGCCCACCACCGTGATCATCGCGGCAAAATAGAAGCCCGCATTCAGCGTCCCCGTGCTGTCGGCAATAAAGCCGGTCACGTAAGGCGCAAAGATCGACGCCGCCATGCCAAAGAAATTATACAGCCCGAAAGCGGTGCTGAGCGCGGCTCGCGGTGCGTTGTCTGCCACCAGTGCGATCAGTACCGGGTTGAGGCTGATTTTGCCGATAAACCCATACAGCACCAATACGCCAATCAACGCCGCTTCGCTGGTGGAATAGACGATGCCGAAGATCGCCAGCAGTGAGAAAGGCAGCATAAACAGCACCACCGGTTTTCTACGGCCCAGCTTGTCGGAGATATAGCTGCAAATCAGCGTCCCGAGCACCGAGATCCACGGTACGATGGAGGCGATGCTAGCAGCGTGCACAATATCCATACCGCGTTCTTTTTGCAGATAATACGGCAGCCAGGTAATAATCACGAAGAAGCCGTAGATCGAACAAAAGATGGTGATGTAAGCCATCAGCAGGTTACGGTTTTTAAACAGATCCAGGAAGCTGAATTCGCTCTTTGCCGCCGCCGTTACTGGAGTGTCGCTGGCACTTTGCGGCGCTTTTTCCCGAATGAAAAACAGCATCAGCAGCGCCACAATAAACACCGGAACCGCCATTGCCAGGAACGGCATCTTCCACGAAGTATGAAAGTGTTCGATCATAAAGCTGGAAAGGTAATACCCCAGCGCGATACCGAACGACATCCCACTACCGATCACCGCACTGCCCAAGGTGATCCATTTCTTGGGGATGGCCTCGGAAGAAAGCGCATACTGCGGGCCATAATAGACGCCTTGCGAAGCACCGGTCAGCATCCACAGTACGATGAAAATCAGAAAGTTGGATGAGATGCTGACGGCAGCGATAAACAGCGCAAACAGCATAAAGCCGCTAACCAGAATGCGTTTTCTGCCCAGGCGGTCGCCCAATAGTCCGGCAGGCACCTGTAAAATGGTGTAGGTCAGAAAGAACAGGCTACTGATTAAGCCCAGATGGCTTTTTGACAGCCCGAACTCGGTTTGGATCTGCGGCATGATGGGGCTAAGTACCGAACGCCCGGCATAGATAACAACCCAGCCGAGGAAGAAGATCACGACGGTTTTAATCCAATAGGGCATTCGCTCTGTTTTTATAGTTTGCATATTCATTTTCCCTTGGTTAATGGGCCGCTCGGCCCATCCAGTATTACGGCGTAATTAATGTCCCCGCAGTGCCTGCCAGTACCGACTCGATATCCTGCAAGGCACCGATATGTGCCACCTTGCCGCTACGCTGCACAAAGCGGCTGACCGCCATGATTTTTGGCCCCATCGAGCCATCGGCTACCGCCATCGGGGCCAGCTCTTGGGTGGTGGCCGAACGGATGGCTTTTTGCTGCGGGGTGCCCCAGTGCTGATACACCGCATCCGCATCGGTAAGGATCACCAGGTGATCGGCATCCAGGGCTTCGGCCAGTAACGCAGAGGCCAGATCCTTGTCGATCACCGCTTCGCTGCCGACCATCCCCTGTGCGCTGGCCACCATCGGAACGCCGCCACCGCCGTTGCAAATCACGATGTGGTTTTTCGCCAGCAGCAGATTGATCGCTTCAATATCGATAATCTTTTTCGGTTCAGGGGAAGGCACCACCCGGCGCAGGTATTTCCCATCCAGCTTCATGCTCCAGCCATACTTATTTTCCAGCTCGGCTTGCTGCTGTGGCTCATAAACCGGCCCGATAAATTTACTGGGTTCCCGATACGCCGGATCTTCGCTGTCTACCAAGACGCGAGTCAGCAATGTGGACACCGGCTGAGCCGGATGGAACGCCCCTAGCTGCTGCGCCAGCATATAGCCGATCATGCCCTGGCTTTCTGCCACCAGAATGTCGAGCGGATAAGGGGGAACATCGCGATAGGCAAGGTTTTGCAGCGCCAACAGCCCCACCTGTGGGCCGTTACCGTGCACGATGGCGATGCGGTATTTCTTGGCCAGCTTGCCAATGGCATCGGCAATTAACGCAATGCTCTGGTATTGATTCTCTGCAGATAACACCGCGCCACGCTTTAACAGGGCGTTGCCCCCCAAGGCAATTACTAAAGTTTCCATTCAGGTATCCATTTTTCAAGTAATAGCAGCCCATACCAAACGGCATTCGGCATGGTTTTCCACTGATAAACTAATAAAGACGATTGATTGCCATCGCGCCCAACCAGACGCCCAATAGCGTGTCCGCACCGGAAAAATGGCCGGTTGCCAACATGTCGTTGATGGCCGCGGGTAATTCTTGAGGCCTGAGTAAGGCGCGTGCCAGAAGTTGTACTGGGGTGGAGAAGATCCCCTGCTCGGCAAACTGCAAATAGTGGACGCTGACCAAGGTGGTCAACTGGTTTAAAGGTTGGCTGGCGGCAAAAAAGGACGGCAACCTTACGACATCCACGCGGCTATCAAGATGAGCCGCCAACAACATGCCCAGCACCGTGTCATCACTGCTTGGCGTCAAGCCAGGGCCTTTGCCAAGCACGGCGCTCCAGTCTACTTTCTGCCCCAACAACCAGGCGGTAAAGTGCTGCTGTAGCTCGCGAATTTCCAGGTAATGCAGCTGGTCAACCAGGCTATCCAGGCGGCCAAACAGGCCGGTCTGGGCGTCAACATCGGCCAGCGCGGCAGCCAATGGCGGCAACGCAATTTCTCCACTCACCTTCAGGCAGAGATCCAAACACCTCCCCTGGCGGTAGATGGCAATGTCCTCAAGCTCAATCCCCGCCGGTGAAAGCTGGCAATGCTGGGCTGCAGGCAGGCTGTCAAAGATTTCGTCGAAGTCGTCGTCGCCAATTTCCCAGCCCATCGGGCTAAGCCCACGCCCTTCACGGTGCAACGTCAGTAGCCGATCGTTAGGCGAGAGAAAGTTGATGGCATTGTTGAAACGCCCCACGCAACGTAGCGGACCGTAATCTTGCGTGGCATAGCGGCTAATGGCTAATGCGGTAATGTCCATAACTTGCTCCCTAGCCCGGAGTCTCCTCCGGGCGAACCGGTTGTTACGCGCTGATGCCCAGTTTTTCTGCCAGCGCTTCGATGGCTTTTTCAAAACAGCCCAATGGAGCACGCACGGTACCGGCACCAATCTGCCCAACCCCGGCTTCACGGTGGGCAATCCCGGTGTTGATCAACGGCGTGATACCGGTTTCCACCACCCGACGGGCATCCAGCCCCAGGCAAGCGCCCTGGAAGTCCCAGGTTGGGATTTGCAGCATCATGTTGCGTTCCAGGTAAATCTCGGCCATCTCTTCGGAGATATCAGTCGCGGCACTCATGCCACCAGCGGCTCCGACAAAGCGGGTTACCCCAGGCGCGGCGACCATGGCCGCACCGCCAATGCCGAAGGTCTCGGTAATGGCGCTGTCGCCAATATCCGGGTTGGCGTCAGCCTGGCTATAGCCGGAGAAGAACAGGCCTTCCGGCGTATTGACCGGCGCGGTAAACCATTGGTCGCCCATGCCGCTGATCTTGACGCCAAAGTTTTTGCCGTTACGGGTCATCACCGTCACGATGGTGCCTTGCTTAATCTCGGCCCCGGCATCCATGGCCGCCTTGCAATAGGCCATCGCCAGGTTGAGGAAGAACTGGTCGGTAATGCTGAGGAATTGCATGACCTTGGCCAGCTCAACGTTGTCCCGCTCAAGCAGGCTGATTTTCGGGGCTAACAGACGCATCAGCAGCGCCGACGCCGCGATATTACGCTGGTGGAACTCGTCCCCCATGGTGATGGCCTGAGCCATGACGGCGGTGAGGTCAATCCCCTCATCAAAGGTGGCCAGTACCTCTTTCAGTACCGGTGCCAATGAGTCACGCATCCAGCACAGGCGAGCCTGCACGTCTGGCCCATAGGCACCAAAGCGCATCACCTTACCGATCCCTTCGTTCAGGTTGCAGTAGGCATGGTTGCCATGAACGGTGTTTTTCACCACCACCAGCGGCATATGCGCCGAGGTGATGCCCCCCATCGGGCCAACGGCACTGACGTTATGGCAAGGGATGAATTCAATCTCACCCTTTTCCAGCAACGCCAACGCCTGCTGCTCGCTTTCGGCCCACTGCTCAAACAGGCAGGCCCCAATGCAGGCACCGCGAACCGGGCCACTCATTTCCGCCCAGGTGACCGGCGGGCCGGCATGCAGCAATTTTCTCCCCTGTGCCAACTGCGGGATCAGGTTTTTAGCTAAATCAACATCCTGCCAATGTGGGCGGGCTTCACGGATCCTGGCGATAACGGCAGCGTTTGCTTGTTCAATAGTTGCGTACATATCAATCCCTTACTTTAAATTTTTCAGTATGTTAGCCAATCGTTGATTACCACCGGCCACCGGGGCCCATTGGTAATGCACCACTGAAATTTCGTTGGTTTGCAGATCGTCGGCAAAGCTACGCAGGCCTGCATTGATCACGGAAACACCGGCCAGCATGGCGGGTGCGGGTTCGTTAGTACCCAGCGCAGGAGGGGCGATTAACTGGCAGGCCAGCGCTACCGCTTCAGGCAGCGAATTCATCACGGCAATGCCCGCCTCGTTGAGCGTGGCAATCTGTTTGGAACGCTGCTGGGGATCTTGTTCGGTGCCTGTCACCGTGGCGATAACTGCCAGCGGATGGGCCGCACCACGCTTTTCGCGTACGCGTTTGACTTCGGTAGCCAAGGAATCTGCGGGATCTTCCTGGGCGCCATAGCCAATCACCACATCCAGCAGCAACACGCCAATCTGCGGCTGCTGAGCAAGGCGAGCGATTTCCTGATTACGGGTAGACGGGTCGATCATCGGGTGCGGTTTACCCTGGGTGTAGAAATCGTCCCCCATATCGATAATGCGGTGCCCGTCGGCATTGAGCATTGAGCCATGCTGATGCTTGCTGTCGGCCTCCACGCCCAGCCGATCGGCCAGCAACATGGCGCATTCCGCTGCCAGCGTGCCACCGGCGTACAGACCGGAGATTTTGCCACCGCATACCGCAGGTTGCTGTGCAGCCATTTGCTGCACGTTTGCCAACATCGCTGCCAGGCGTGCAGCCTCATCCAATGTAGTGGCGAAGGTGATGTTATCTTCCTGCTTCAGTGCGTTCCTGGCGCCAAGGAACAACGCGACAACCGGTTTGCCAAGGGTCTTCATCTCATCGATAACCCGTTGACGTACCGCTTCGGCCGGAGGCTTGGAGACAAACGCCAACACCTGGCTTTGCGGATCGGCCGCCAACATACGCAGTGCGGTGATAGCGCTGATACCACCGATTTCGGCGGTTAAATCACGCCCGCCCAAGCCAATGGCGTGAGAGACGCCCTGCCCGGCCAGGGTAATTTGTGAGGTCAGCTCCTGGATACCCGTTCCCGAGGCGCCAATGATGCCGATCATGCCTTTGGGGGCAACGTTGGCAAAGGCCAGCGGAGCCCCGGCAATATTGGCCGTGCCGCAGTCTGGCCCCATCACAATCAGGCCCTTGTCACGCGCCTTGGTTTTTAGCGCCACTTCCTGCTCAACGCTGACGTTGTCGGAAAACATCATCACGTTACAGCCATCGTCCAGCGCCTGATCGGCCAACTGCGCGGCATATTCCCCTGCAATGGAAATCAGCACCATATTGGCATCTGGCAGCTTCTGTCGCGCCATGCGCCAACTGCGTGCCTTGAGCAAGCGTTTTCCGCCCTGCTGCCCCTGGGCAATGGCTTTCAACGCCAGATCTAACGCTTCACCGATCTGTACAGTGATGCTGTCATCGGCAGATTCCGCCTTGATGGCCACGCAAATATCATTGGGGGTCGCTTCACTGAATTGCGGATGCCAGAAACCGGTCGCTTCAAGTAAGGATTTATTGGCCGGTGTCCCCATCATGACCGATATTTCTTCGACGTTGGGTGATTCGCTAAGCTTGCGGGAAATTAGCATCAGGCTGACGGAATCCTGAAAGCTCCCTTTTTTTATAAAAGCATGGATCATAGTGATATCCTTAAAACAGCATGTGAACTTCGCAATGGGCGTTCTCAGATATTTTTAGCAACCTATTTATTTCAGACCCCATATTCTTATTGGCCAAGCTACAAATAAAACCCGTTGACGAAGGTGAGTCTCATCACACTTTGCCCATTGTTAGAAAAAATCATCAAGTCCGGTGGGAATTAATTAAATTCAATCATCAGAAACACGGCGCTTTGTTAAAAATAATCTAACAATGGTAATGCCATTCAATGAAAATTTAAGCCAATAAAACAATAGCCGTCTGGATCACATTATTCCCTTGCTATGTTTATACAGTAGGAGACAGAGATAGTTTAAATAAACCGTAGTAACGAAAGGACTGTCTATGAAAGTCTCTAAGCAGCAACTGCATCAACTGATTCAAAATAAAATTCATTCTGCAGGTCTAAGCCAGGAACACGCCGGGATTGTCGCGGACGTTTTGGTCCATGCGGATGCGCGCGGGATCCATTCCCACGGCGCGGTGAGGGTGGAATATTATTCTGAACGCATCAGCAAAGGCGGCACCAATAACGACCCGCATTTCACCTTTGAAAAAACCGGCCCTTGCAGCGCAGTTTTTGATGGCGACAACGGTGCCGGGCACGTCGCAGCCAAGCTGGGTATGGACCACGCCATCGAAATGGCGAAAGAGAACGGCGTAGCGGTGGTAGGCGTTCGCCGCATCGGCCACAGTGGCGCGCTGTCTTACTTTGTGCAACAGGCCGCCCATGCGGGCATGATTGGCATATCAGTGTGTCAGTCGGATCCGATGGTCGTCCCATATGGCGGCGCAGAGGTCTATTACGGTACCAACCCTATCGCTTTCTCGGCACCGGCCGAAGGCGACGACATCATGACCTTCGATATGGCCACTACGGTTCAAGCCTGGGGCAAGGTGCTGGATGCTCGCTCACGCAACGTGCCAATCCCGGATACCTGGGCGGTAGACAGCGAAGGCAATAACACCACCGATCCTTTCGCCGTCAGCGGGCTGTTGCCTATCGCCGGGCCAAAAGGTTACGGCCTGATGATGATGGTCGATATTCTATCCGGCGTGTTGCTTGGCCTGCCGTTCGGCAAACACGTCAGCTCGATGTATCACGATTTAAGCGCAGGCCGGGAATTGGGCCAGCTGCATATCGTGCTCAACCCAAGCTATTTCACCAACGAAGTGACCTTCCGCAAACATATCAGCCAGGTAATGAGAGAACTGAACGAGATCAAACCGGCGCCTGGCGTGAAACAAGTGCTCTACCCTGGCCAGGGTAGCCATATGCGTGAAATAGAAAATGAAAAGAATGGCATCGATATTGTTGACGATATTTATCAATACCTGATTTCTGATGATATTTACCAACGTTCCTACGACCATAAAGATCCGTTCGCCAGTTAATCGTCAGATCAATTAAATCAGGCGGAGAAAAGCTATTTTCACCGCCATTTCCCTTATCAACCCTCCCGACAAAGCTGAGTTGGCGCATGTCTCAGGGACGTTACAAACAGGCAGATAAATATGAAGAATTTCCAACAAGAAATTAGTGAAACTTCTGGCTGGTTATCCAAGATCGGGGCAGATCCCAGCGGCGGCATGACGCGTTTGCTGTATACCCCTGAGTGGGTGGAAGCCCAACAGGCGCTGAAGCAGGCTTTTGAAACCGCCGGTCTGGCGACCTCTTTTGATGCCGTCGGCAATTTATCCGGCCGCCTGCAGGGCAGCAAATATCCCGATCAGGTGATCCTTTCTGGCTCGCATATCGATACGGTCGTCAACGGCGGCAACCTTGATGGTCAGTTTGGCATCGAAGCCGCCTATCTGGCGATCAAACATCTGAAAGAGACCTACGGCGCGCCATTGCGCACGCTGGAAGTCATCTCTCTGGCCGAGGAGGAAGGCAGCCGTTTCCCTTACGTTTTCTGGGGCAGTAAAAACATTATCGGCTCCGCTCGCCCGGAAGAAGTCAAAAGCATCTGTGATGCCAAAGGCGTGAATTTCGTTGACGCCATGCATAGCGCAGGCTTTGACTTCCGCCCGCAAGACCAACCGCTGCGCAAAGATATCGCCGCCTTCGTTGAACTGCATATCGAGCAGGGCAAAGTGTTGGAGACCGAAGGAAAAACCATTGGCGTAGTCACCAGCATCGTCGGCCAGCGCCGCTACGATATCAAACTCAAGGGCGAGGCCAACCACGCGGGCACCACGCCAATGGGTTACCGCAAAGATACCGTTTATGCCTTCAGCCGGATCTGCTGCGAATCCATCGCCAAGGCCAAAGCGGAAGGCGACCCGCTGGTGCTGACCTTTGGCAAGGTCGAGCCCAAACCTAACACCGTCAACGTCGTACCTGGTTTCACTCATTTCACCCTGGATTGCCGCCACACCGACAAAGCAACGCTGTTGCGTTTTACCCAGGAGATCGAAGCCGATATTCAGCGCATCTGTGCCGAAATGGGCATCGAGGTCGAGATCGACCTGTGGATGGATGAAACGCCGATCCCAATGGACAAACAGCTGCTGGCCTGCGTCAGCCACCTGTGTGAAAGCCATAAGATGAACTACCGCATGATCCACAGCGGCGCTGGCCATGACTCACAGATTTTTGCCCCGCACGTGCCGACGGTGATGATGTTTGTGCCAAGCATTGCCGGTATCAGCCATAACCCAGCGGAGAAAACCGAACTGTCCGACCTGGCCGAAGGGGTGAAAATTCTGGCGCATACCTTATACCAACTGGCCTATACCGAGCAGGGAGCCCGCCTATGAGCAACAGCAAAACCTCCTCCAACACCGGGTTTGACCCGCTGTACTGGAAAAAAATCGTGGTGGTCCTGTGCCTGGGCTGGGCGGTGATCTGGATTTACCGCACGGTGCTGACACCGATCTTCCCTGAGATCCAGGCAACCATCGGCTCGCATTCCAACGCCGAGATGGGCCTGATCGCCAGCTTCTACTTCTTTGCCTATACCGGGATGCAAATCCCGGCAGGGATCCTGGTGGATAAGTTCGGCAAGAAGGTGGTGCTGATCCCAGGCTTTTGCCTGTTCATCATCGCCACCTTGCTGATCGGTAACGCCACCAGCCTGACCATGATCTACGCCGGTAGCCTGCTGGCCGGGATGGGCTGTGGATCTTACTACGGTTCGGCTTACTCGCTTTCATCAGAAAACATTCCGCTGGAACGCCGTGGTTTGGCCACCGCCATTATCAACAGCGGTTCCGCGCTGGGGATGGCCATTGGTCTGATCGCTTCCAGTCTGCTGGTGAAAAGCATGGGGATGGACTGGCAAATCATGCTGTTTATCATCACCGGCCTGCTGGTGGTAATGACGGTGGTGTTCTTCCTGGTGATCAAGGGGGGCTCCTACACCGCCTCTCTGGCCGCCAGCCCGGCAGCCGCTGCGGCCACGCCAGTGGAAGAGACCGAGGAAGTCAGTGGGTTGTTCAGCCTGCGGATGATTTCCGCCTACGTGATGTATTTCGCCACCTGCTATGGCTACTACATGATAGTGACCTGGCTGCCTTCCTTCCTGCAACAGGAACGTGGGTTCGAAGGCGTGGCCATCGGCTTCTCTGCCGCGCTGGTGGCCTTCGCCTCCGTGCCAGGGGCACTGTTCTTCAGCCGCATGTCTGACCGTTTCCGCGCCAAGAAAGTGCAGTTGATCATCTTCTTGCAAATCTGTGCCGCCGTGACGCTGGTCTGCACCGTGATCTCACCGGACTCCACCACCCTGCTGGTCAGCCTGATCCTTTACGGCCTGCTCGGTAAGCTGGCGGTGGATCCGATCATGATCTCCTTCGTGGCAGATAACGCTCCGAAGAAAGGCTACGGCACCAGCTTTGGCGTGTTTAACTTTTTCGGCATGTCCTCTTCAGTGATTGCTCCCTTCCTCACCGGGGTGATCTCCGACAGCACCGGCTCCAAGGTGATGGGGTTCTATATCTCCGCCGCCATCCTGCTGATCGGCACCGTGATCTTCTTTACCGTCAACGTATTGATGAAGCAGAAAAACAATCGCCAAACGGCGGCACAGGCATAATTTTTGTTGTAGGGCTACGGCCCTGACTAATCAGGAGAATTACCGTGGGTTATATCAATAATCAGATTGGCTATCCAAAAGATATCTTGGCTTCGCGCTCCATTATCAAACGCGACAACTATGCCGTGATCCCACCGGATGGCCTGGTGCGTAACATCATTCCTGGCTTTGAGAATTGCGACGTCACCATTCTTGCCACCCCGAAACTGGGCGCCACTTTTGTCGATTATCTGGTGACGCTGCATGATGGCGGCCGTAACCAGCAAGGCTTTGGTGGTGAAAATATTGAAACCTTGGTCTACGTTATCGAAGGTAACATCACCGCGTCAGCCGACAGCACCGATTATCCACTCACCACTGGTGGCTATCTGTATTGCCCTGCCGGCGTGATGCTGCGCCTGGAGAACACCAACGGCGGCAAGCCAAGCCAGTTGTTCCTCTACAAGCGAGTCTACAACCGCATCAAGGGCTATGAAGCCCACGTGGTGAGCAACAACGTCAACAAGCTGGAAAGAATTCACTATGAAGGGATGAGCGATGTGATCCTTCAAGATCTGCTGCCGAAAGATCTGGGGTTCGATATGAATATTCATATCCTCTCCTTCAAGCCAGGTGCCAGCCATGGCTATATCGAAACCCACGTGCAGGAACATGGGGCGTATATTCTCAGCGGTGCTGGGGTATATAACCTGGATAACGAGTGGATCCCGGTCAAGAAAGGGGATTACATCTTTATGGCCGCCTACGTTCCACAAGCCGGTTATGCGGTGGGCCAGGAAGAGTTCAGCTATATCTACTCGAAAGACTGCAACCGCGACGTCGACTTCTAAACCCGCTTCAAGGCCACGCTCCATGTAGTGTGGCCTATTTGATTGAAACAGAGTCTTATTGTTCATTCAGTAATCAATCTTCCCCTCACCCCAACCCTCTCCCACAGGGAGAGGGAGCCAGTTCAGCGCAACATTCAAGTGTAGAAGCCCATCGGTAAGACAAAGACATTAATACGCTGGATTCAATCTATGGATTCGATACGCTGGTGTTAATCGGTCACACGTTGCCAATCCTTAATTAATTATCCCGGTAAAGACATTAATACGCTGAAGTTAATACGTGGCACATTCGGTCCCCTCTCCCTGTGGGAGAGGGTTAGGGTGAGGGGTCAATACCGGATCACCTGTTACTCATCCCACTATTAATATCGCCACCATAAACATTACCCTCTTCACCATTAGACAATAAAAAAACCATACCCTCGGCCAATGAAATAGATCACCACATAGGCAGAGAGAGCATGGTTTTTTATCAATCGGAGTTACTGTCAGTAACCGATATTCTATTGGATATTATTTATTAACCAGTTTCGCCGGAACGCTATAGGTCAGAATAGCCCCCAGTATCATCATGCTGGATAGCACACACATCGCGACCAGATTACTCTCTGTGGTATTTTTAAAGTAACCAATAATATAGGGGGAGATAAAGCCACCTATATTGGCAATCGAGTTAATTAGCGCTATCCCAGCGGCAGCGCAGGTACCGGTAAAGATAGCATTTGGTAAACTCCAGAACAGAGGCGAAGGGACCAGGCTGGAGGCAACTGCAATACATAATGCCACCATCACGATGACTTTATTATCTGGGAACAGGCCGATAAAGATCAGCGAAACCGCAGCAATACAGAAAGGAACAATAATATGCCAACGCCTTTCTCGATGTTTGTCAGAACTGCGCGCAGCCATTAGCATAGCGACAACGGCCAGCATATACGGCAGCATGGTCAGCAAGCCAATATCCATTACCGAGCTGACCCCCGTATCACGGATCATGGTCGGCACCCAAAAGGCCAAACCCCCTTGCCCCATCACCGTACAGAAACAGATCAACCACATTTTAGTGAAGGCGGAAGACTTCAGCATGCTCTTCATTGTCCACTCCTGCGCAGTACCATCAGCACCCACTTTTTTCGATGCTCCCTGCGCCATATCTTGGGTGATCATCTCTTTTTCTTGTGGACTGAGCCATTTAGCACTCTGATAGGTATTATCCAGGAAGAAGAAAATGACGACCGCAATCAATACCGCACGCGGGCCACTGATAAAAAATAGCCATTGCCAGCCGGACAGCTCGAACATGCCATTCATGTTTTCAATAATCCAACCGCAAAGTGGCCCACCAATGATGTTGCTTACCGGTATCCCGCAAACAAACAACGCCGTCATTTTTGCCCGCTGGCTGGAAGGGAACCACAGTGTCAGATAGAGGATCACCCCCGGATAAAAGCCAGCTTCGGCTAACCCCAGCAGGAATCGCGCCAGATAAAACTGTGTGGGATTGGTAATGAAAATACTCAGCATTGAAATTGTGCCCCATACCAACATCAACAGGGCAATGACCTTTCGCGCACCATACTTACTCAGTAAGATATTACTTGGTACACCGGCGATAATATAACCAATAAAGAATACACCGGCGCCGAGGCCATAAACCGCCTCGGCCATTGACACATTACCTTGCAGAATATCCGGCATCATCTGGAATTTTGAAAATGATATCCCAACACGATCAAGATAACCGACGATATAGCTAATCAGTAATATCGGCATAATTCGCCAGGCTATTTTACTGTAGAGTTTAGCCTTGTCGGGACTAGCCAGAATAGCTTGATCAATCGCAGCATTATTGGTCGCCATATCGGATCTCCTTGGTTGGCATCCTGCTATTTCAGATTTTATTTCAGTGTAATTGGATTAACTCGCCCTGATTATCAAAGACAGGGCGGTGGGAATTTAAACAATATTGATTAATTGCTGAATTATAAATGCTAGCGTGGTTTCACCTTATCCCACGGAATACTATTCTCAACCAACACCGCCAGCAGCACGCCAATCAACAGGCCATTGCTAAATAGCGGCCTGATGGTGATCGGCACCCCCTGCCAAAAGGAGGAAGGCATACTCATCAGGAACACGCCCAAAAACAGCGGTAGCGCCAGTCGATAAATGTTGCGGCTATTCAGTTCGATCTTGTTGATAAACAGCACCGAGGAGAACAGCAGAGGCAGATAAGAGGCCAGCATGACGGCACTGCTGACCGTGAGCGGAATACTGCAGAAAAATTGCGCTAGCGGCGTCAACATCCCCACCAGCAGGAATACCACGCTGCCAATAATAAACGAGCGCTGGCTGCTGTCTTGTGTCTGAGTCAGCAGGCCAATGGAAGAGACAAAAGGCGAGAAAGGCACTACGCCCAGTGGAGCAGCCAGACAGGTCAGCCCGCCCGAGACCATAAAGCTACGCCGGAACAGGCTTCTGCCCGCCGGACCATCCGCATAAAAAATATCGGTACCACGAATGGCGGCAAAATTATTCGACACATTGACCAAACCGGTCAGTATGGCGCTAATCACAATCCCCCAATGCAATTCCTGCGGCCACCCAAGTGGGAACAGCACCCAATCGCTGCCCGCAATCGGCGCACCGGTGGGTGCAAACCACCAGCTGTAAACGCCCCAGCCAACCAGAGTGCCGATTAACAGCGCATATTTGCCGATCGCCCGCGGTAAAAAGGCAATAATGGCGATAATCAGCAGCAACACCGTCAATGCCCAGTAAAAGGCCGGATAGTTAATGGTCACGACACCGGTATAAACGCCAAAAGGTAACCCCAGCATCCCTTTCATGAAGATGCTGATTAACTGCGCCCCCAGCAAAAACATAAACGTGGCCATCACCGCAGGACAGAATAGCCTCGCCAGGTAGAACCCCAACCCGCTAACCCCAATCAGGATGGTCAAAATGCCAGAGATCAGGATCCCCACCGCAAGGCTGCCACCAATTTCTGGCAGCGGCGTGCCGTTGGCCGCTTCCGCCAGGGTCAAGGTTAAGATGGTCACCCACCACAGGCCCGTTGGCCCTTCCATAATGGCTCGCCGATGGCCTAAAAACACCTGTGCCAGGCAGGCCAGCGCCGTGGAGATAAAGGTGTATTGGGTGATACAGAAGGTCACACCAGGGGAGAGGTTAAATGCCGATTGCAGGGTCGGCGGGATCACCACCGTATTGCAGAAAATGAAAAAGAACCACTGCAAGCCCGATAACCAACTGCTACGACTGGCACTTAACCCGTTCATGGGTGCTTCCTTCATATCCAATATCTCATCATCCATGCGCCCGCGCGGTGACGGGCGCTGATTAACTAACGTTATTGCTGATGTTTAAGCACAAATTTACCTATCGGACGAACGCCAAAACCCGCCTTGAGATCGTAAATCACTTCGCCACGCAGGATGGTTTTGGCCACCCGCGCGTTGATTTTCCGCCCCACATAAGGGCTGACCTTATGGCGATACTCGAGATCGCCGGTTGCCAGTACGTAGCTGCTGTTGGGCTGAATGAACACCAGGTCGGCATCTTTCCCCACAGCAATGCGCCCCTTGTGCTTCAAACCAAAAATATCGGCGGCGTTGGTCGCCATCAATTTGGCAAACACCGGCAGTGACATGCCCCTTTTCTGCACCGCTTCATCGAACATGATATCGACGCAGTTTTGTATCCCAGCGATCCCGCCCCAAGCCTGCATGATATTGCCCGCTTTCATATCCGGTGGACATGGCGAGTGGTCGGACACCAGGCAGTCGATCTCACCGTTAAACAGCTTATCCCACAGCCCTTTTTGGTTTTGCGCATCGCGGATCGGCGGTGAACACTTGGCCAGGGTGCCAATTTCCTCAAACTGGTCGGTATCCAGCACGAAGTAGTGCGGACAGGACTCACAGGTGACCTGTTGCCCTTCCAGACGAGCGCGAGTCACTTCCGCCACCCCTTCCGGGCTACTGACGTGGCATATGTGCAAGCGGCAACCCGCGACCTTGGCCAGATACAGCACCCGGCGGATCGCTTCAACCTCGGTAAATACCGGGCGAGAGGCGACATAATCGTGCGCCGTTACGCGCCCTTCCGCCTTGGCCTCCTCCCCTAACGCATCGCAAATCAGGGCGTTTTCCGCATGTACCGCCACCAACTGATCCAGCTTGGCCAAGGTCTGCAAGCCTTTGAAGTATTCGAAGTCGTTCACGTCGCGGAAGTCATTGCTGACGCTACGATCGCCACAGGTCG